>ENA-UOOH01000029-UOOH01000029.1-fermentation-metagenome-genome-assembly--contig:-NODE-29-length-146489-cov-10.731285_pt1 | contig 146489 bp, 133 predicted proteins | sample MGYA00245778_ERZ724025 | MGnify/ENA primary metagenome ERZ724025 (study PRJEB28704, sample SAMN03018313) | fermentation metagenome | biome: anthropogenic terrestrial biome; feature: soil... | reverse complement strand
AAATAATATTATTTTAATTTATAATAGTGCTTCTGTAAGAAGTACATGGGATAGTGGTGCTACTTGGAATAAGGAACACGTTTGGGCTAAGTCGTTGTTGACATATCCTACTGGAGGTTTAGCAGATACTAAGACAAACGGACCTGGTGCCGATTTACATAACTTAAGGGCTGCGAATCCCTCTGTTAACTCAACTAGAGGTAATAAACCATTTGTTGATGGAAGTGGTTCATACGGTGCAGTTGGTAGTGGTTGGTATCCAGGTGATGATCATATTGGTGATGTGGCAAGAATCATATTATATATGAACTTAAGATGGGGAGACAGTCTTGCTAATATAAATGATATAGGTACATTAAGCTTATTCCTAGAGTGGCATTTACTAGATCCAGTAGATGACTTTGAAAGACATAGAAATGAAGTTATCTATAGTTATCAAGGCAATCGAAATCCATTTATTGATTATCCTGAGTTTGTTAGTATGATATGGGGAACAACACCATCTGCTATCTATGAACCTTTCACAAGCCAATCTAATGTGCTATTAACAAACATTATTCAAGATGATATTGTCATGTATGATAATAGAAGTTCAATGTATATCAATTAATAAAAATAAAAACTCTCATACTTGTAAAAAAGTAAGAGAGTTTTTTTATCACTACAGGACAAAAAAAGAGAAATGTTTATCGCATTTCTCTTTTTATTATTTAATTATTATCTAGGATTTTTGATGTTAGCTTGTGCAGCAGCGAGTTTCGCAATAGGAACTCTAAATGGTGAACAAGATACATAACTTAATCCGATGTTATGGCAAAACTCAACACTTTGTGGGTCTCCACCGTGTTCTCCACAAATACCAAGCTTTAAGTTAGGTTTTTCTTGTTTACCTAATGTAACGGCAGTTTGCATTAATTTACCAACCCCATTTTGGTCGATATGGGCAAATGGATCGTTTTCAAATATCTTAGTATCATAGTAGTAACTTAAGAATTTAGCAGCATCATCTCTACTAAATCCAAATGTCATTTGGGTTAAGTCATTGGTACCAAAACTGAAGAAGTCGGCTTCTTTAGCAATTTCATCGGCTAGTAAACAAGCACGTGGAATTTCAATCATGGTTCCCACATGGTATTTAATATCTAAGCCTGAAGCTTTAATCATTTCATCCGCTGTTTTCACAACATAGTCTTTGATGTATTTTAATTCTTTTACTTCACCTACTAAAGGAATCATGATTTCTGGTTCAACTTTTAAGCCAGTCTTTGTGACAGCGATTGCTGCACCAATAACGGCTTTAGTTTGCATAACGGCAATTTCAGGATAAGTAATAGATAGTCTTACCCCTCTGTGACCTAACATTGGGTTTGTTTCATGTAGTGAATCAACCGTTTCTTGAAGTTTTTCATAGGAAACACCCATATCTTTAGCTAACTCGTTAATTTCAGCTTTTGTGTGAGGTAAGAATTCATGTAAAGGTGGGTCTAGGTATCTAACGGTAACTGGATAGCCTTTCATCGCCTTGTATAATTCTTCAAAGTCTTTTTGTTGCATCGGAAGAATCTTCGCTAAGGCTTTTTCTCTTTCTTCTTTAGTAGAGGAAAGAATCATTTCACGCATTGGTTTAATTCTATCTGCTTCAAAGAACATATGTTCTGTACGGCATAGACCAATCCCTTGAGCACCAAAGTCATAAGCAACTTTAGCATCTCTTGGGCTATCAGCGTTTGTCCTAACTTCCATAGATCTATATTTGTCAGCCCAAGCCATTAATTCAGCAAATTCACCAGAAATAGTTGCTTCAGTTGTGGCAATCTTTTCACCATATACTTTACCAGTAGAACCGTCAAGTGAAATATAGTCACCTTCAACAAAACGTTTCCCATTTATTTCAAAGAATTTTTGTTCTTCATTCACAACGAGGTTTTCAGCACCCGCAACACAACAAGTACCCATACCTCTGGCAACAACTGCTGCGTGAGAAGTCATTCCACCTCTAGCGGTTAAGATACCTGCGGCAACTACCATCCCAACGATGTCTTCTGGAGAAGTTTCTAATCTAACTAAGATAACTGGAAGTCCGTCTTTTTCTTTAAGTTCAGCGGCTTTAGAAGCGGTGAATACCACTCTACCATAAGCAGCACCAGGTGATGCAGCTAGGCCTTGACCAACTGGTTTAGCAGCAGCTAATGCCTTAACATCAAAGGTAGGGTGTAAAAGTTGATCTAATGATTTAGGTTCAACTCTTAAGACAGCTTCTTTTTCACTAATTAAACCTTCTTTAACCATATCTGTAGCAATCTTAACTGCAGCAGGAGCAGTACGTTTACCGCTTCTGGTTTGTAGGATAAATAATTTAGATCTTTCAATCGTGAACTCTAAGTCTTGCATATCTTTGTAGTGATGTTCAAGCTTGTCGGTGATTTCATGGAATTGTTTGTAAATGATAGGAGAATCTTTTTCTAGTTCACTAATTGGTTTTGGTGTTCTAATACCGGCAACAACGTCTTCGCCTTGGGCATTAAATAAGTATTCACCAAATAATGTGTTTTCACCTGTAGATGGGTTTCTTGAAAAAGCAACCCCTGTTCCACAGTCATCACCCATGTTACCAAATACCATGGATTGGACGTTTACAGCAGTACCCCATGAATAAGGAATATGGTTTAATCTTCTATAAATATTCGCTCTTGGGTTATCCCATGATCTAAATACGGCTGAGATCGCACTTAGGAGTTGATCAACTGGATCTTGAGGAAATTTTTCGCCTTTTAATGCTTCGTAACGTACTAAAAATGCTTTAGCGATATCTTCCATATCTTGAGCGGTTAAATCTTTATCATCATGGATGCCTTTGTCATTTTTTCTTGTTTCTAAGATGTGTTCAAAGTTTTCTTTGTCGACACCCATCACAACATCCGCAAACATCATAATGAATCTTCTGTAAGAGTCATAAGCGAAACGTGGATTGTCCGTAAGTTTAGCTAACCCAACCACAGACGCGTCATTTAAACCTAAGTTTAAGATAGTGTCCATCATTCCTGGCATAGAAGCTCTTGAACCACTTCTAACAGAAACTAATAATGGATTGTTAATGTCGCCAAACTTTTTACCCGCATTTTCTTCAACTTTCTTAAGACTAGCTAAGATTTCTTGTTCAATCTCTTTGGCAATTTTCTTATTGTCTTCGTAGTATTTTGTACAAGCTTCTGTTGAAACAGTAAAACCGAAGGGAACAGGAAGACCTAAATTGCTCATTTCAGCTAAGTTTGCACCTTTACCACCTAGTAGGTCACGCATGCTTGCGTTACCTTCATTAAATAGATAAACGTATTTTTTACTCATATTATTTTCCTTTCTTTATTGAAATAAAATTTACCAAATACATTATATCACAAAGACCTCTCATTTCAACTTCTTGTAATAATGGTAGCGCATTCATTAAGCAACCGTATCTTGGTTTACTTAATTAACTAATGAAACTATCTCTTAAAATAGGCTTAAAATAATCCTTAATTTTAGGTATAATAGGGTTATCTATTATTAGAGGTGTTAAAATGAAGAAACGAATAATCAATTACAGTGGGTACTATGTTGTCTTGTTGGGGGTAATCAGTTATTTTGGTGTATCCCTATACTTTAAAAGAAATGAACTAGGAAACTGTTTATTTATTAGCGTCTTGTTAATAGGGTTCTTATATGGCATGTTTAAAGCGAGACCGAACAATACCGATGTTTTATTTAAACTAGATAAAGCGGTTTTTTTAAATATTTTGTTTGTCATTGTGGGGGGATTAATCCCTTACATTTTAAACAAACATTTAAACGTTAATGTGGTTTTAGGGTCTGCCTTAGTTGGGCTAACAGGGGGACTTGTTTTAAAGAAGTATGAAGCTGCTTTATATTGTGGCTCATTTATTGGGATGTGTTCAATCGAAGTATTTAGTTACCCTGAGTTTATTTTGGTAGCCTTAATAACCGGCGTCTTATTTATTTTAATAAAAGAAGTCTTTAATGGTTATGGGGGGAAATTAGGCACGACGGCTTTTATCTTTGGGTTTCTCTTTTATTTTATTTTTTATAATCATCCCCATTTACCAAGTACCTTTACCCCACTTCAAATAGTAATTGTTGTGGTGGGGTCATCGTTGGCTGCCTGGCTCACTTATGTGTTTAATGTGAAGTTTGAATTAGGCCCAGTTCTAGCCAGTGGCTTGGTGGGATTAGGGATTGGGGTTGTTTTAGTATTAGAAGGAAGCAATTTTTCACTTCATCTAGCAGGGATCATCTTTGGGGCAACCTTTATCGGAATGAGTTCAAAGGAAATAGCCAAGAATCAATGGTTTATCGTCATTGGCGGATTGTTGTTTGGCGTCGTTTATATTATGATGATTCCATTTAACGGGTTGGGTGGGATGTTAGGTACGACGGCTTTTATTAGCACGATTACCCTTTATGGATTAAGAAATCTTGTTTATAAAACGCAGCGATTCTTACCAAAATCTTAACAATTAATCCGCTATTGTGTTATACTAATATGTTAGTTAAGGAGTGGTAACTTGTACCAAGAAGTTGATAATTTAATTAAACAATATGATAAGATTATTATTCATAGACATAAAAACCCAGATATGGACGCGATTGGATCTCAAATGGGGTTATATTATTTAATTAAAGAAAATTTTAAAGATAAACAGGTCTATGTGGTTGGGGATACAAATAAATATGTTAGCGAACCATTAGATAGTATTGATGAGGCTGTTTATGAAGGATCACTTGTAATAATTTTAGATGTCGCAGTGAGTCATTTAGTCAGTGATGAAAGATATAAACTTGCTAAAGAGATATTGATAATTGATCATCATCAAAATGATTGTGATATTACGACAAACCATCTCTATATGGATGTTACTTATTCAGCTTGTGCCGAATACGTAACAGATATATTTAGAAGCCTAAACTATCGATTTAATGATAAGGTTGCCAATTACCTTTATGCGGGAATTGTGACGGATACGGGAAGATTCCAGTGGATGAAAGATCCAATTAAGTTATTTAACATATCCGCTTTTCTGGTGAGTCAGGGTGCTAATCCAAGGGATATCTACAATGGTTTATATGTAGAGTCATTAGAATCTCGTCAAATGAAAACATACTTTCAAAGTAAGTATCAATATGAAGACGGGCTTGGGATACTAAAAAACGATAAATCGATTTATGATCTTTATGATGTGGATACGTTTAGTATTTCAAGAGGGATGGTTAACTTGGCAAGCGGGATTGAAGAAATAAAAATTTGGCTAAGTTTTACTGAAGATAAAACATCTGATAATATTATTGGCGAGTTTAGAAGTAGACAGATTCCAATTGTGGAGATAGCTAAAAAGTATGGCGGTGGGGGTCACCTTAACGCTTGTGGGGCAACATTAAAGAGTTGGGATGAAGTAAATTTAATGATTAAAGATTATAAGAAATTGTTGGAGGAAAATAAGAATGGAAATTAAACAACTAATATTAGATAAAATCAAAGCGTATGATACGATTATCATTCATGGACATATGAGACCAGATGGCGATTGTTACGGGTCTACTTATGGGTTAAAGGGCATTATTGAAACAACTTTTCCTAAAAAGAATGTTTATGTTGTCGGTCAAGAGAGTGCTTATGTTAGCTTTTTGGGTAAACCAGATAAAATTGATGATTCTGTTTATGCTGGTGCATTATCCATCGTCTGTGACACAGCTACAGAAGATAGAATTAGTGATAAACGTTATAAATTAGGCAAAGAGATTATTAAAATTGATCACCATATTCCTAATGAAGATTCTTACTATGCGGATTATTATTGGGTAGAAGACGAATTACCAAGTTGTAGTCAAATGATTGCTGATTTCTTTAACACGTTTGAAGACCAACTTTTATTAAATCATGCCGGAGCTCAGGCAATGTATGTAGGGATCTTAACCGATACGGGCAGATTTAGATTTAGAGGGGTTGATCGAAAGACCCATGAAATGGCAGGACTATTACTGGATTTTGGGGTTGATGTTGAATATGTTGATTACCAATTATCGATTCAAACCATGGATCAAGTTAAATTAAAAGGGGAAGTATTATCTAACTTTAAGACAACAGAAAATGGCTTTATCTATTTTATTATGACAAGAGAACTAATCGACAAATATAAAGTGAGTGATGAAGATGCTGCGGCAATGGTATCTAATTTAGGAGGGATTGAAGGTTATCCTGTTTGGGCACTGATTATTGAATACCCAACCGATATTAGAATTAGACTTAGAAGTAGAACCCCAGAAATAGAATCTATTGCGAGAGAATATGATGGCGGTGGACACGCAAAAGCCGCTGGTGCATCCTTAAAGAGTTGGGATGATTTAGCTCAGTTTGTTCTAGATGTGGACAATCATATTAAAGCCAATAAGGAATAATTTATGGTTAATGAAGCCTGTTTAAACCTAGAGGTTAAAACGCCTTTAAAACCTTTAGAAGAGATTGAAAGAAGTCTTCAAAAGACCTACCGAAAACCACTCTTAGGTAAATTTATTAAAGCGATTAAGGCTTATCATCTAATTGAACCAAATGACAAAATAGCGGTAGGAATTAGTGGCGGGAAGGATTCTTTATTGTTGGCGAAATTATTTATGGAACTTCATAAATATAGCGAGATTCCCTTTGAACTTGAATATATCGCGATGAACCCAGGCTGGAATCAAAAGAATTTAGATCAACTGATTGAAAACTGCCGATATTTAAATATTCCAGTTAAGATTAAAGAATCAAGAATTTTTGAAGTGACTGAAAAGATTGCTGGGGATAACCCTTGTTATATGTGTGCCCGAATGAGAAGAGGGTTCTTGTACCAGTTTGCGAAAGAGGAAGGGTGTAATAAATTAGCACTGGGACATCATTTTGATGATGTGATAGAGACTACTATGTTAAATGTATTATACGGGTCACAATTTAAAACCATGGTACCTAAAATAGAGGCTGAAAACTTCTCTGATATGGAACTCATTAGACCGCTAGTATTAATTAAAGAAGAAGATATTATTAAATTTACGAGTGCCTCTGGAATTCAAACGATGAATTGTGGCTGTACGGTACAAGCTGAAAAATTTGGGAGTAAAAGAGCACTTATTAAAGAACTTATTAAAAAACTTAAAGAAGATAATCCAAATGTGGATCATTCTATCTTCACGAGTGCGACGAACATTAATCTAAACCAAGTTTATGGTTTCGAATATAATGATACAAATAAAGATTTTAATCAGATTTATGAAGAAAGGAAGAAAAAAGATGGCAAATAATGTTTTATTAGTTTCAAAGGAATTAGAATTAATCAAGAGTACTGGATTTTGGGAATATATCATTATTCCGCTTGCGCTAGTCTCTATCATTACATTTCTAATTGGGTTAGAACGCCAGAACATTGGGAAAAGTGCTGGTATCTCACCTCACGTCTTAATTGGAGTATCTGCAGCAGTCATCGCAATCATACAACGCTATTTATGGATTGACGGGGGAATGTTACAAGATAATCAACGTTTAATTGCCCAAGTACTACCGGGCATCGGGTTTATCGGTGCCGGTGTGATTATGAAAGGCGATAAAACCATTGTGGGCCTAACTACTGCCGCAACCATCTGGACTTGTGCAGTTATAGGGTTAGTCGTAGGGAGTGGCTATATTATTATTGGTGGGCTATTTGGGATCGCCGTCTTATTATTTATTTATATGAGAGATATTAAACGCGGAATCAACCCATTTAAACAACATGTACACTATGACTTTGGTGATACAGATGTCGATGAAGACGAAAGAAGACGTCACGCATAATCTAAATTTATAGACGATTAAAGACCCTAATAAGGTCTTTTTTTCGTTTTATAAGGAATTTGAAAATTTATCTTGACTTCATATACTATGTAATGTATAGTATTATGTGTAAGGGGGTATCGTATGAATCCACAACTTAAAAAAGGCTTTCTAGAAACATTAGTTTTAGCTGCGATTAAAGAAGAACCTTCTTATGGGTATAAGATCATTCAGGATGTTTCTGAAGTATTAGAAATGAGTGAATCAACCCTTTATCCAATCTTAAAAAGGTTGGAAACTCAAGGGTTTGTGACAACGTATGTAGAGGCACATCAATCACGTTTAAGAAAGTATTATAAGATTACTGCTAAGGGCCTAAAGGAAATTGAGAAGGCAAAAGATGATTTTAATGAAATAGAGAGTATCTATCGATACATAATGAGGTAGACATGAATAAGAAAGAATTTATCAAAGCGTTAAGTAAAGCGCTTCATGATTATGAAGACAAAGATGAGATTCTCAGTTATTATGAAGAGCTAATCGATGAAGCGGTCTTAAATGAAATGAGTGAAGAAACGTTTATCTTTAAGTTAGGATCACCGACACAAATTAGAGAAACTTTGTTAAATGACGGGTCATTTAAAAAGCGACTTAAAGAGAAAGAAAACTTTCAAGTTAAGCGGTTATTTTCGACAACCGCGAAGCTATTTAGTGGAATTATTGTTGGGTTTGTGGCAATTGTGATGGGGATTGTTGGGTTTAGTTTTGTGATAGGGGGATTAAGTAATTCTGTAGCGATTATGTTAAGATTTATTGTTAACTTTCCCACTAAAATTGAAGTCTTTTTCTTTATTATTAGCCAACTTATCTTAGGCATTGGACTATTATTATTGGGGATAGGTATCCTTTGGTATACAGTAGCCAACACAAAAATAATTTTTATGAAGTTAACTGGGAAAATAGATTCGTCCATGGACAAAAGGAGACAAGCATGAAAACATTTCTTAAAATAGGATTAATTGTTTTTATTATTGGAATAGTAGGTAGTATTGGGTTTGGGATATGGGCTTATCCAGAACTTAAAAAGGAGGAAGAAGTGGTGGATAAAAGTTATACTTATGAACAAGATGCTTATGAAGGCATTCATCTAGAATTTAGCAATCAAGCGGTTGAAATGAAAAAAAGTACGGATGGTAAAATTCATATTGATTTTATCCATGAAAAACATGAAGAAGTTACCGTAGTGGATACGGGTTCAACACTAACAATTAGTGTTACTTCAACCTGGTGGGATCAATTTATAAACAGTTCATTGATTAATTTTGGTGATTGGTTTGTTGCGAGAAAAGCCACTATCCAACTCCCAGAATCACTTTATAAGGTTTACATTAAAACCACAAACGGGGGATTTACTGTTAACGGTGTTGATACAGAATCTATGGAATTGAGAACCACAAATGGAATAATTATGGTAGAAAATAGTCACTCAGATAGTTTCCTATTAAAGACATCCAACGGAGCAATTGTTTTAACCAATGTGGAAGCGGTAAATATTAAAGGAGATAGTTCTAATGGAAGACTTACATTCACCAACCTCACGGCTGAGGTTATCAATGCTGAAACTTCTAATGGAAATATTATTTTAGATGTTATTAATAGTCCAAAACTTGTTACAACAACTTCTAACGGTACCATTACTGGAACTAATATTACCTCCAATGACATGAAATTTAATACCAGTAACGGTGCGATTAATCTAACGGTTAAGGGTCTCTTTGAGGATTATAAAGTTAAGACAAAAACGAGCAATGGAAACGTTAAAATAAACGAGGCAGAATATGGTAACGCGACTTACCACGATACAAAAATTCCTTATTTAGAAGCAATGACTTCGAATGGAAATGTTAAAATAACTTTTGAAAATTGAAATTAGACACCACTTTAAGCAGTGGTGTTTTTTCTCATTAAATGATAAGTGAACTTTAAAATAAAAGGCAACAAAAGTTGCTAATATTTCTTACACAATCAATTTTTTTATAGTCTGTTTATGATATAATAAGCATACGGTGATAATATGATAACTGATACAATTTGTGCCATCTCAACAGCGTATGGTACGGCAGGTATTTCTGTAATCAGAGTGAGCGGAGACGAAGCCATCGAAAAAGTAAATCAAATATTTAAGGGAAAAAACTTATTAAAAGTTGATTCTCATACCATTCATTATGGACATATTATGGGGAGTGACAATAAAGAAATTGATGAAGTGATGGTTGCGGTACTAAGAAATCCAAGAAGTTTTACCACGGAAGATATGGTAGAAATTTCAACACACGGGGGTATTTTAGTCACTCAAAAAGTATTGAAGCGGTTATTAAGTATTGGGGTTAGAATGGCGAACCCTGGTGAGTTTACAGAGCGCGCTTTTGTGAGTGGAAGAATTGACTTAGCGGAAAGTGAAGCGGTCATGGATCTCATTAATGCTAAGAATGACAATGCGATGAAATTGGCATTAAATGCTTTAAAAGGGGAAACTTCTAAACTGATTAATGACCTGAGGGATAAACTGCTTGGCATTATTGCGATAATTGAGGTCAATATTGATTACCCTGAATATGATGATACTGTGGAAATGACCAATCAACTGGTTAAACCTGAAATTGAAGCTTTCATTAAAGACTTAGATGAAATCTTAAAAGGTTCTAATAAAGGAAGACTCTTAAAAGAAGGCGTTTCTACAGCGATTATTGGGAAACCTAATGTGGGTAAGAGTAGTCTATTAAATGCCCTATTGAATGAAGAACGCGCAATTGTAACAAATATCGCCGGAACAACAAGAGACACTGTCGAAGCTTCAATTAATATTGGCGGTATTACGCTAAATCTAATTGACACCGCAGGGATTAGAGAAACAAGTGATTTAGTTGAAAAAATAGGGATTGATAGAAGTAAAAAGGCGATTAATCAAGCTGAACTTGTGATCTTGGTGTTAGATTTAAGCGCGTCTTTATCAAAAGAAGATGAAATTTTATTAGAGTTAACCAAACATAAAAGAAGAATCTTAGTCGGTAATAAAAAAGATTTGGGTTATAAGTTAGAGTTGAAAGATATTATTCCTTTAAGTGCCCTGACAAAAGATAACTTAGATGCTCTCGAAAGTAAAATAATCAATATTTTACAGTTAGAAGATATTGGAGCTGATTTTAACTATATTTCCTCGGTTAGACATATTCAAAAGTTAGAAGAAACTAAATTTTTATTACAACAAGTATTGGGTGCTATTGAAGCAGGATTACCTATTGATATGGTAGAAATTGATATTAGAAACGCATGGCAAACACTAGGTGAAATCACAGGTGATTATCACCCAGAAGATTTAATTGACGAATTATTTTCTAAATTTTGTTTGGGTAAGTGAAACTGACCCTTATATATGATATAATAAAAAAAACAAGCAAAAAGGAGGTAAACTAAATGGCATATCAAGCACTCTATAGAACGTATAGACCAAAAAACTTTGATGAAGTCGTTGGTCAAGACGTTATTGTTAAGACGCTTCAAAACGCCTTATTAAACAACAAGATAGCGCATGCCTACCTATTTAGTGGACCTCGGGGAACAGGTAAAACGAGTATCGCTAAGATATTAGCTAAGGCGGTTAACTGTGAAAAATCCCCAACCGATAATCCTTGTGGCGTTTGTCCTACTTGTGTGGCCATTCAAGAAGGCAGTATTTCTGATGTGGTTGAAATTGACGCTGCCAGCAACAATGGTGTTAACGAAATTCGTGAACTAAGAGATAAGGTGAAGTATTTACCTTCACTAGGTAAGTATAAAGTTTATATTATCGACGAAGTCCATATGTTAACTTCCCAAGCCTTTAACGCTTTGTTAAAGACTTTAGAAGAACCACCTGCTCATGTTATTTTTATTCTTGCGACAACCGAACCGAATAAAGTCCCTCTTACGATTCTTTCTAGATGTCAACGCTTTGACTTTAGAGGCATTTCTAAAAAAGATATTATTAGAAAATTAGATGAAATTAGAACTCATGAGAATATTCTTATCACCAATGAAGCGATTAGTGAAATTAGTCGATTGGCTGAAGGTGGGTTAAGAGATGCGATTAGTTTATTTGATCAAGCAGTTGCCTTTAGTGATGGTGAAATTACTTTAGAGGATGTCTATAAAGTAAGTGGCAGTGTCTCAAAAGATAACTTATTACACTTACTGACAGATATCTTAGAGAAAAAAGCCTCTGAGGCATTAAAACTATTAAATGAAATTATTGAAGACGGAAAAGAAATACCTAAAGTCGTTAGTGATCTAGTGATGTTGTTAAGAGATATCTTGGTTGAAAAGAATGTTGTCTTTGACACAGAAAGAGCGACTTTATATCTAGAAGATTTCTCTAAGAAATTTAGTAACGATAAAATTTATTTCTATCTGGATATCTTAAATAAGACCCAAAATGATATTAAGTGGACCAATCAAAAAAGAGCTTATCTAGAACTAGCCATTATCAAAATGATTGACCACGAACAACTTAAACAAATTGACTCAACTGAACAAATTAGTCTGTTGATGAACAAAGTCAACGCACTAGAACTTCAAGTCACTAAATTAAAAAGTGAGCCCGTTCGAGTGGTGATGCCTGTTGAAACAAAACCAGCTGAAGAACAAGCCGTTGAGAAGGTAAAGACGGATGAACTAGTTTATAAAAAAGATATTACCGTCGATGATGTTAAAGATATTTTAATGAATGGCGATGTTAAGAAAAAAACGAAACTGATTATTAACTGGGAAAACTTATTAAAGATTAAAGAACCGCATTTACAAACGGTTGCTAGATACCTTCATGAAGGAAATCTAGTGGCCTGTAGTCAAGACAGTTTCCTATTAATCTATCCAGATAAAACGACTTGTTTAATGATGTTAAAGGAAGCGTATAAAAAGCTGGCTTTAGAAGTCATAAATTCTAAAGAACATCTCATTGATAACTATATTTGTTTAGATGAAGAAGCTTGGTCATTTTTATTTAATTCTTTCAAAGAACAATGGGCTAGTGGAAATAAAAATCCCGAATTACCAAAACTACAATTAGATATTTATGAAACCAAAGAGGAAAAATGGCAACCAGAAACGGTAAAATTAGCCCTTGATTTCTTTGGAGAAGATATAGTAATAATAAAGGAGTAAAATGATGAACCAAAATATGATTAAGAAATTACAAAAGATTCAGAAGGAAATGCAAGAAACTCAAGAGCGTCTTCAAATGACTGAATTTGAAGGTAAAGCCAGTGGGGTTAGAGTTGTGATGTTAGGCAGTCATCAAGTCGTTGAACTTGTGATTAATCCTGACTTATTAGAGGATATTGATATGCTCCAAGATGCCATCTTAATTGCGATTAATGATGCTGTGGAAAATGTCGATAAAACAACTGCCAATGAAATGAGTAAGTATACCATGGGGATGGGATTTTAAGTGAAATACCCTGAGCCATTTAATAAGCTCGTTGAAGATTTAAGAGCCTTACCAGGAATCGGTGAAAAGACAGCTAGAAGACTAGCGCTCTTTATCGTAACCGAAATGGACAAAGAAAAAATTTTAAATTTAAGCAGTTCTTTAGCGACCATTAAAGCTAAAATTAAGAACTGTCCCGTCTGTGGGGCAATGATGGAAGAGAGTTGTCCAATCTGCTCAGACCCAACTAGACATCAAGATGCAATTATGGTGGTGGAATCGGTTAAAGATTTATTTGTGATGGAAAACAGTGGGTCATACCACGGGTTATATCATGTATTAGGGGGAACCATTGATTTTTCTAGAGGGGTTGATCCTTCTAGCTTAAGATTTAATCAATTATTAATTAGGTTAGATAATATTAAAGAAGTCATAATTGCCTTAAATGCTTCAGTTGATGGAGATTTAACAGGCACTTATATTAAAGCGTTATTAAAAGAAAAAGACATCTTGATAAGCAGGATTGCCTATGGTATTCCTGTTGGAAGTGATCTATCTTATGCAGATCAAAAGACTTTATCCTTGGCTTTGGAAAACCGGACCAAGATAAAGTAACTATTAGGGGGGGAATACTAAATGGAACAAATACAAGAATTTATTGATTGGTTTAGACTGTTGTTTACTGACTTTAATACTTGGTTAAAGAACACAGTTAATTTTGATGTTAGAATTATGGATTTATATACGACCTATATCGAACCCTTGGATGAGTGGATTAAAATTGTCGGTTTCTTTGGGGTCGTTATCTTGGTGATTATTGGTCTCTTTGGCGCCATTAAGAAAGCTTATAAACTGATATTAATCATTTTATTGGTATTAATTTTAATGGCAGTATTATCAGTTGTATTATAAAAAAAGAGGAGCTTTTAAACTGAACCCTGTTTAGTCTAAAAGCTCCTCTTTTTTTATAACTAGTTTAAGTTAAACATGCTTTCACTATATTATCCGCAATTCTTTTTATAACTGGGACAACAACAGAGTTTCCAGCTTGCTTATATAGTTGAGTATTGCTAATATTAGGAAACATATATTTTGATGGAAATCCCTGTAGATTAAAACATTCTCGCGGGGTAAGTTTTCTAATCATTTTATCACCGTTCTCTTTAAATTGCATTATTAAAGGTACGTTGTGACCTCCAGTTCCCATATTAGCAGTCAAAGTAGGACACACGTTACTTTTGTTTTCACGTACGTAGATTCTTCTCCATTGATAAATTGAATTAGGGTTGTTCATGTTCTCAAAAAGAGTTTGATAAAAACTACAATTGTTTGGGGTGTATAGAAAAGTTTTGTCTCTATTATTATTAAAATCAATATAATTAAAGACACTATTTGTGAGTTTAATTGGTAATGGAAAATCAAATTTTTGATATGTGTTAATATCTAAAAATCCAACTATATAAATTCTTTCCCTACCATGTGGTATATTTCCATAATCCTTAGCATTCAAAACACTATATTTTATATGATAACCTAGATCACTAAGCAATTTTGTAATAACCAAAAATGTATTTCCCTTATCGTGGGAAACCAGATTTTTCACATTTTCTAAAAAAAGTATTTTAGGCATTTTATTCTCTATAATTCTTATTAATTCAAAGAATAGATTTCCTCTATCTTTTTTGTCATCAAAACCTTGTTGATACCCAGCTATAGAAAATGGTTGGCAGGGAAACCCAGCTAGCAATACATCGAAATCGGGAATATCGTTGACCGAGACATCTCTAATATCTCTAGAATCAACCTTAGTACTAAAGTTTTCTTCAAAAGTCATAACCGCATATTTATCATATTCATTAGCATATACCATTTCAAAAATTTCATTAGAAAAACCTAGTTCAATGCCACCAACTCCAGTAAAGAATGAAGCAGTTTTTAATTTCATAACATATCTCCTTTATATACATAAATTATATCATAAATCGCGGCGTGCCGCAATAGGAAATAATTAAAGTATGATTTTATCAAACTTTGCATAAAATATGTTCGTATGGTAAACTATTTATAAAGTTTTATCAAAACGGTGACATATATGAAAATTATAATTAGAGAAAAAGAAATTAGACATCATGTATATTTTATTGTTGGTATGTCTCAAAGTAAAATGCATGGAGTTTGATCAGGGAAAAGTGATTTAATTGGAGGGATTTTTGATAGATGGATAAATACTATTTCTGACACTATTGTATTTAACCGTTACTTACTACCAAAAATTAGTCGTAAATATAAAGTTATTACTGATTTTTTTAGATATAAACCGTCTTTGATAGGGATTGCTCCTGATTTAATCGGTGTAAAGACTTTTCGAAAGAATATACCTTTCGTGATTTTAACCAATAGTGGATGGAAACAATATAAAAATGCTCCCTTAGTAGAAATTAAAACATTTAAAGATGATCAATTTATGTTAAGTTTACGAAATCAAAATTATGATGGACAATATTTGATATTAGTAAATATGAAGTTAGATTCTGATTATCTATTGCCATTTTTTCGAAGAAACATTTTTAATAACAAAAATGACAGAAAAATACGAATGGATGATAAGGTGTTTTTAGAACCAGGAACTAATGGTGTGAGCATTACAGATAAAATTAAAGGCAAGAAGAAGATTGGTGAAATTGAAATTATTAAAATTACTTCAGCTAATGATTTTATAAAAAAATCTGATTTTTGTGGATCATGGATTAGTCCATATTACGTAAGAAATATAAAACCATCTAAAATAAGTATAAGAAATTCGTTAGATTTAAATTTATCGGATTTTTGTAGTGAAGAGAACGGTTTATACAAGTTTAACAAAAGTTGGTATAAAAATTTTGAATTTAAACTGAAAGATCAAGTTACTTTGAGTTGGAAGATTGATAATTTCAGGAGTATAAAAATATTAAAAAAATTATTATCAACTTTACACATAGTTTCAGATGAAAGAAACAGTATTAATAATTACATAATCGAATCGGGTGTGATTTATATAATAGAATTCGGATTTATTGATAGACGTTCAAATAATAATGGGGAATATTTTATAAATAAATCACTATTAAATAATTTTGTTGATAAAGAAAAGGAATTATTAGTTCGAATGGAGGAACATATAAAAAATGAAACAAATTAATGTAATGTATAAGGATGGAACTGTATTTAAAGGTGATTATTTTGGTAAAGATGATTTTGCTAAATTAAAAATAATTTTTAAAAATTGGTTGGAACTAAATAAAATTCTTAAAAAACTTGGCGGTAGAGGGTTGAATGTTCCTGATATAATGAGTGAAGGTTTGTTTTGTTATCTATTTGATGCAGTAAGAACAAATAATACAGCATATTCTTTTGATTGCATAAGTAGAATTAATGGAGCAGGAATTCAAATTAAATCAGGTTCGATTGAATACGATTTAACTTCGTTTGGTCCTACTTCTACATGGGACGAAATATATTATGTTGATTTCGCTCCAAATGGAATTGTTGATGGATTAGTATATATATATAAATTAGATTATGATATTAAGAATATTGTCTTGAATGTTTCCAAAAATGAGACATTTCAAGATCAACAAAAACAAGGAAGAAGACCTAGATTTTCTATAAAGAAAACAATAATTGAAAGTGAAAATATAAAACCCATCAAAATTATTAATATGTTAGAATAATAAATTTGATATTAAACTGATTAATAATGATATGATTATATACAATCAAAAAGAATAAGGGGTTCAACCCTTATTTTTAATGAAACATATTACGAAATGATAACTAGAAGATGTTATAAAAATATTTTAAAAATAGATTTTCTTTATAGAAATGTCTTAACAAACACCTAAATAGATGAATCATAAAGGTTAAAAATTAACTAATATGATTAAGAAATACAAATTTCTAAAAAAATATGTAAATAACACTTGCATTATCAAATAGTTTCGTATAAAATAATGTGAAGTTTTTTATAGGAGGATTAAAAATGGCGCAATTTGATCAATCAAAATCCATGGTTGAAATCGCCGAAGAGTTCATTAGAATTAACGGCAAACAAAACATTTATACACTCATTGAATCTGTCGCAAATATTAAGGGAATCTCTTTTGAAAACACAGATAGACTAACCCAACTATATATCGAAATGACTTTATCAGCCAACTTTGTTTATTGTGGGAATGATGAGTGGGATTTAAAAGAAAACAATTTAGAAATGTGGGATAAGGATGGCTCTTATTTCAACAGACAAGATTATGAAGAGGAAGACGAAGACGACGACAACATCAGCTTAGAGGATTACTTCATCCCTGAAGAGATAGAAGAATTACATGCTAAAGATGATGATGACGAAGAAGATAAAGATCTTGACGATGAAGAAGTTATTATTATTGATGATGACATTCCTATTTATTCAACAGATGATGATGATCGTGACATCGAATTAGACTTTGATGATGACGATTATAACGAAATCATGGATGACTATGAAGATATGTATGATAAGTAATCCTAGTTAAACAATTTAAATGAATTAAAATAAAAAGGAGAATTCATAATGGATTCTCCTTTTAACTTATAAATCTATTTTTTTATCATAGGGAATAGTTAGGGGTTTATGAGATGCGATTAACAGTGTTTTGTTCAATCCTTTGAGGTTTTCATAAACCTTTGTTTCAGTTTCATAATCTAAAGAGGCGCCAATTTCATCTAGGATTAATATGGGGGTGTTCTTTAAGAGGGCTCTTGCGATCGCAATCCTTTGAGCTTGTCCTTGAGATAAACCTTTACCATCTTCTTGTAAGATCGTATCAAATCCATTATCTAGACTCATGATAGTTTCATATATTTCAGCCGCTTTAGTGGCCTCAATGATTTCTTTTTGTTGATAAGGATTACCAAGGGTTAGATTATCTAAGATCGAACCTTTAAATAAAAATGAAGCTTGAGGCACATAAGCCGTTAGAGATTGATTGACTTCATAATAAGGGTAATCTAGCGTGTTATAAGTAAGAAAAATTCCTTCAGTTTTATACAATCCCAATAATATTCTAAATAAAGTTGTTTTCCCAGAACCACTTGGGGTGTTTAGATAGATGACATTATTAGGTTCAATACGAAGATTAAGATTATTTAAAACAAGGGTTTTTTCATCATAAGAGAAAGAAACATTTTTTAGTTCAAGGTTATCAAAACCATCCAGTTTTGTTTGAGGCAAATCAGCTTCTAATTTCAAAATTGGGTCTAGCCTAGTTAGTGCACTAGATAGTTCAACATACTGGGTAATTAACCCACTAACATTTTTAAAGGGGGTTTGGATGTTTTGAACCAGTTGAACAAGCGCGGTTAAGTCTCCAACCGAAATATTGCCTGTGGTGATACGGTAAGCACCAAAAACAATCGAGAATAAATAACCAAACCCATAAAATGTTTGAATGCCTAATTGGGTGAAAACAGTATACTTTTCTTTTCTTAATGACTGTTGATAGACTTGTTCAGATTTATTTACCATCACCTGCTTAGAATATTTATCAGAATAGGTTTTAATAATATCAAGGTGAGAGAATGTTTCATTAAGATGTGCTTCTTTTTCATGAACGGATTCTAAAAACTTAATGTTTAATTTTTTTAAAGGGGATTTAAATAATCTAGCCAAGATCAGAAGTAATGTGCCCAGTCCAACAAAGATAACTGCGAAGATAGGATCGATAACAAATAAAAAAACAAAGGCACCGATGAACCGGCTCAAGTTAAATATAAAAGAAGGAAAGATTACCATGATGTTTTTACTAATCATTTGCAGTTCTGTTTTAAAATAGTTTGTGATATCTTCTGAATGATAAGCTGAGATATATTCGTAGTTGGTTAGTAACAACTTATCATATAAACTAACGGACATCACTAGATAGAGTTTTTGAGTATATTTACTGGTTAAATAACGCTGGGTACTAGAAGTGATTAATTGAAGGACAATCATGGAGGCTAAAAGAATAGCGAATAGATAGAATTTTTCCATGTTTCCCGCAATCGCGTTGTCAATCGTAAACTTAGAAAAATAGGCAAAAAATATCGCAGTAGCGGAACTAATAAGCGATAAAAATGAAAGTATGAATACTTGTTTGTGCGTATAGTGTTTAAAATTATCTAAGATATATTGTCTCAAAATATCACCAATTAAATTGTATCACACTTTAGAAGATAAATTAAGTGTGGTTTATATGAGTATTTATTTGTTATAATAAGAGTGAGGGATTTTATGCACACATACAAAATGATCGATTTAAACATTTTAATCGACTATAAATTTGATCGGTTCTATCAAGATAATATTGAAGCTTATTTAACGATGGATCAACCTACCCACTTTATTTATACCCATCTAGTTGATGAAATTATTGAACCCAAACTAGCTTTAACCCATCAAACCAATAAAAGATCATTTTATGAAGACGATCAGTATCGTTATGTGGTGTATCATAATGCGGATAAAGAACCCCTTACACTCATTAAACGAAGTAAAGATTTAACCCATTATGATATTTATTTAAATCAACATAAACAAGCACCCTTAGACGGAATAGAGTATTCAATTCATCAAATGGTATTTATGGAAATCGCGATTGAGAACGGATTTACGCCGATTCACGCCAGCGCATTTGCGTATAAAGATCAAGCTTATTTAGTATCTGCGCCTTCAGGAGGCGGGAAAACGACCCTCGCTAAAAGGATGGCGAGATTGTATCAAGCCGATATCATTAATGATGATAAACCACTTTTAAAGATTAAAGATAACCAACTAATGGTTTATTCATCGCCATTTTCCGGAAAAGAAGCCAAGAATCATAATTCTGTTTACCCATTAGGATTAATTATCTTCATTGAACAAGGATTAACCAATAAATTTAAGACATTAAAAACAGATGAAGCAATTAATCTAATTTTAAAGAATATGTTTAGACCAGATAAAAAAACTTTATGGGATACGGCCACTGAGGTAATGGGTAAGCTAATCAAAGAGAATAAGATTATTTTATATCAAGCACAAAATCATGATAATGCCGGTGTATCATTAAAAGAATATATCGATAATATAGGGAGAAAATAATGAAGATTAAAGAGGGGTTTATAATAAAAGAAATCGCTGGAAAAAATGTTGTTGTGACAACCGGTGATGAAGCATTAAATTTTAATATGATTATGCATCTAAATGATTCTGCAAAACTATTATTTGAAAAACTAAAACAAGGATCAACTATCGAAGAATTAATTGAATTATTAATGGATCATTATGAGGTTGAATTAGAAGTTGCGACAAAAGATGTTAAGGGTTTTATTCAAGTTTTAATCGATAAAAATATTCTATGAAAATGGAAGTCTCAAATGCGTTATTGTTTAGTGAACTTAAGACAATCCTAAAAGAAAAAGATGTCATTATTAGAATCAAAGGCAATTCAATGTGGCCCTTCTTTAAAAATGGGAAAACGTCAGTTTATCTACATCAAATAGATTTTATTAAAAAGTATGAAATCTATTTATTTAAATTAAATGATACTTATGTATTACACAGACTGATTAAAATTAAGAACGATAAACTTATTTTTAAAGGGGATGGGAATAACTCAACAGAACTTGTCACAAAAGATGATTTAATTGGGCGTGTGGTTAGCTATCAAAATAAAAAAAATATTAATGCCAAAAGTAAGTTTTATAAATTAAGAGTGAGACTATATTTATTATGCCCAAGAAGAATAACAATAAAACTATTTAAGAGGTAATAAAATGATTCAAACACTACTTAACTTAACTAAATATGGTTTAAAGAATGAGACGTATCCATTTTCCATTGATAATGAAAAAGAATTCTTAAAGCTTGCCTATGAATCAGGGTTGATCGGAATCATTTTTGAGAGTGTTGATTCAAGTAAGGTATCAGCATCTTTTTATCAGGCATTACAAAGCTTGTTTTATAACTTTATTGGGAAAGACAACGCCCAACTTGCCTTAATCGATAAAATAGATAAATTATTTAACGATCATGAAATCAAACATACCTTTTTAAAAGGCGCTCACCTAAAACAACTTTATCCTAAATCCTATTATCGAGGGATGGGCGATATTGATTGTTTGGTTGATAAAAAAGATATTAAAAAGATTGGTAAACTGTTTAGAGAAAATGGCTTTAAAGTTTCATCTAAAAGTGAAGAACATGATGTTTATTCTTTTAAAGGGAATATGGTTGAAATCCATAGAACGATATCGCATTCGCTCAATAAGAAGACAGAAGCATTTTTTAAAAACCCTGAAGCTTACTTAATCCCCATTAAAGATTACAAATATCGATTAGATTATACGTATGAAGGGGTTTATTTATTACATCATTTATCCAAACATATATTATCAAGTGGGATTGGGCTTAGAAGTTTACTAGACATTTCTATCTTCTTTAAGCATTATGAAAAAGAGATCGATTTAAATAAATTAACAGACTATTTATTAAGCTCGGGATTAGATAAGTTTTTTGAAATCGTTTTATATTTTAATCAAGTTTCCTTTGATATAACGAGTCCTTTTTTAGATAAGGATTTTAAGCTGAATGAACAAGCGTATACGAATCTATTAAACTATCTTATAACCTCTGGGATACATGGAAAAGGTGTAGATTTCAATGCGATGGCTCCGCGTACTGTGCACGAGTCTAAAGTGAAGGTTTTACTCAGAGTTTTATTACCTAATTGGGGCAATATGAAAATGATGTATCCTTGGTTGAAATATATCCCGATATTATTACCAATCGCTTATCTATTAAGATGGTTTAAGTTGGTTTTTTTAAGGACTAAAAATTCTTTTAGAAAGTTATCTAAGTTATCGAAATCCAAACAAGATAAAGAGGAACTTAAGAAACTGTTTAATGAGTTGGGGTTATAACTCAATTTTGTGAAATTTATGGAAAATGATGTTAATCACAGTAATATATTTTTCTCTAGTATAATACAATAAAGAAGGGGTTTAAAATGAAAAAAATTACTTTACTTATTTCATTACTTGGTGTGCTATTATTAGCAGGATGTCATAGTCAAAATCAAATCATCGCTGGACCTAAAAATGTATACTACGACAACGATACATTTATTTTGTCGTGGGACAGCGTTGAAGGAGCGATTGAATATGAACTGGTTATTAATGATGAGAAACATCGCCTAACCACAACCTCGTTTGATTTAAAAGATTATGATCATGGGGTTTATCGTATTAAAGTAAAAGCTTTTTTAACCAATAAAGAATCCATTTATACTTCAACACATAGTTTCTTTGTGAATAAAGTTACCCATGTTTACATGTATACGGATAAGAATAAAATATATTGGAATGCTATTACCGACGCAACTTATGTATTAAGCTATCAAGAAATGTTTAGTCAAGTAGTTACTAACCTTCAACCCAAAACCAATGAATTTAAGATCCCTGATGAATTAAAAGATAAAAACACTTTGATCACATTAAAGACTTATTATGACAAACAACTGTTAGTGACTTCAACATTAGAACTTAATTTCAATATGGTTTTAGGGTTCTATGAATCAGACTATGAGATTGAAGTATCTGACCCCAAAGAGATCTATATTAATGGGGTTTTAGTAGAAGAAGGCTTTAGCCTAATGCCTAATAAAGTGATTTTATCCAAAGAATTAATTGCCGCTTATCGTGGTGAAACTCAAGTCTCAGTGACAGGGGATTCTAACATAAGTCATAATATATATTTTACCAACGAGATTCTAGTACTTTTAACGGATAAGACACAAACTTACCAGGGTGAAGATATTGTTTATGAATTTATATTAAATGGATTTGATTTTGTGAGTGAGGCTGTTTTTGATGGAATGTTCACCTTTGAAGATGGCACATTAACCATTCAAAAAGAATACTTTGAAACCATTAAAGAGTTTAATCCTAATAAAACGTTTATTGGGGTCAATGTTGTCTTTAAAAAACCTCAAGAACACACGATCTTAGTTTATCTAGAAATATTACTATAAAAGAAGTAAACCAATCAAGGTTTACTTCTTTTTTTCGTTATTTATTAATGATTATCTCATATCCATTAGAAAAGTAGATGTTATAATTATGCACCATCACATCTAAACCTTCCAATACTTGAATATACTTACATCCCACTTCAGGGAGGTTCGTGTTAAATGTATCTGTGTCAGTGAGATCATCAATATTAGTGATGACAATTAATCCGGTATCTGTCCCAACCCCATTATAAATACCATCGCCTAATGTAGAAGTCAAGTAGAAGGTTAACATACCTACTTGTATCTTTTGAAATTTGTCAGGCTCTTTATAGAATTCATCATAAATGGATTCTAAAATAGGGGTAGCTTTTTGGTTCTTTTTAAATAATCGTCCAGGATCACCGATATAGTAAGTTCCCGGTCTTAAGGTGTAATAGGTCATGAGAAGAGAACTTTTCTTTCAATGAAGTAATGCATCTGCATCATCATTACGGTAGGTTCTTCCTCAGTTAGAGGCTCAGTTAAATCTTCAATGGTTTTTCCTTCCCAAATAAGATGAACATATTCTGGTTTATCAATAAAGGGATTACGGTTACCTTGAGCCTCATAGATAACCTCATTTCGATTTCTTTCAAAGTCATCAACAGGATCTTCTTTATGCCATTTAAGTAATAACGTCAGTTGGCCCATTCTTGCCCCTTCAGGCAAATAGTGGTTAGATTCATCTAATAATAAATCTAAATCATCTGTTAATACCAAAATATCTTGATACATCACAGCCATATAAAGAATAATTCTTGCGACATCACCTTTATGGGCATCGCCTGGATAAAAACCGCCCACTTCTGTGGTAGCCCAAATACCCGCACCTTCTGTGTAAACACGATCACTTCTTGAAGAGTTTACCCGTGGGGTAATCGCTCTTAAATTATGAAGATCACTGGCTTGATTTTTTCCACTTTCAGTCACTCTAGCCATCCCTAATCGAGAGTTCGGCCAAACATGTTCTCTATGCCAGCTAGTAGAATCCCATATGGCATTCACAAACACACCATCATAAACGTTCATGACCTTGGTAGGATCATCAAGACTTTGGTCAGCTTCTGCTAATATTTCTTTTGCTTGAGCATAACTGGTTGGATTAAAACCAGTGTTTAATACTTCATTTAGTTCATCTTTTAAAGCCTCACCAACTAAGTTATTGGCTGAAGTATAGTAAGTGTTATTAGGGGCAGTACTGTAGTAGTAAAATCCATTTTCATCTTGAGAAGAACTGTAGGTAACAGGATCTTGTTTATCTAAATAGGGTTTTATGACATAAACCCACCCAAAATACCCCCCCACGACTAAAACCAAAAGTAATAGAATTGGTAAAGGTAATTTTTTTATTTTATTTTTTTGTTTTTTTGTTAGTTTCTTTTTTTGTGCCATAATTTCCTCCAAATAGTCTAAACTATTGTATCATGTAAACGATAAATTTTCACAATTATGCTATAAAAATGTAATTAACCAGTTTAATAAAGAGAAGTTCATTTGTTTTTAAAAATGATATTGTGATAAAAAAAATACTTTGGTATAATTAAAAAGGGCACACCATAGAAAAGTTCTCCTCAGGGGGACTTTTTTCTTTTAAAAGGAGGTCATTATGAAAACGAAATTTATCTTTGTTACAGGCGGGGTAGTATCCTCTTTAGGAAAAGGGATTATGGCTTCGTCAATTGGACAATTACTAAAAAATAGAGGTTTTAAAATCTTTATGCAAAAGTTTGATCCTTATATTAATGTTGATCCAGGGACCATGAGTCCTTATCAACACGGGGAAGTTTTTGTGACTGAAGATGGGGCAGAAACCGACCTGGATTTAGGGCACTATGAGCGCTTTATTGACGAAAACTTAAGTAAAGTATCGACTATCACAACCGGGAAAATATATTCAACCGTCATTGATAAAGAAAGAAGTGGTGAATATTTGGGCGCCACTATCCAAGTTATTCCCCACATTACGAATGAAATTAAACAACGTTTAAAGGATGCGGCTGTTAGCTCAAAAGCAGATGTCGTGATTACTGAAATTGGTGGAACGGTGGGGGATATTGAATCTCTTCCTTTCTTGGAAGCGATTAGGCAAACAAGAAGAGATATCGGTTTTGAAAATACCTTATATATTCATACGACTTTACTACCTTTCTTAAAGGCAGCCAATGAGATCAAAACCAAACCGACTCAACACTCAGTAAAAGAACTTAGAAGTCTAGGGATAACACCAGATATGATTGTTTTAAGAAGTGAAGTACCTGTATCTAGTGATATTAAAGAAAAAATAGCTTTATTTTGTGACGTTAAAAAAGACTTGGTATTTGAATCTGTTGACGTTGATATCATTTATAAGATGATTCTAAATTTGAAGAATCAACAAATTGACGATAAGATTCTAGCCCACTTTAATTTGGATGCGAAACAGGAATCTAATTTAATCCCTTGGGAAAACTTAATTAGTAAAATTAGTAAACTAGAACAAAGTGTCACGATTGGTTTAGTCGGTAAATATGTTAGTTTACATGATGCCTATTTAAGTGTCAGTGAGTCATTGAATCATGCGGGATACCATTTAGATAGACACATTAAACTAGTTTGGTTAAATAGTGAAAAAATAACGGAAGAGAATGTGGCTTTTACCCTAAAAAACTTAGATGGTATTTTAGTACCAGGCGGATTTGGTAAAAGAGGGACAGACGGAAAAATTCTCGCGATTCAATATGCGAGAGAAAACAACCTCCCCTTCTTAGGCATTTGTTTAGGGTTACAACTAACAGCCATCGAGTTCGCGAGAAATGTGCTAGGGATTAAAGACGCAACATCAAGTGAATTCCATCCTCATTCTAAATACGCAGTAATCGATTTAATGAAAGACATGGACTTAAATAAACTAGGTGGAACACAACGTTTAGGCGCAAATCCGTTTAAGATTAAAAAAGGAACACTAGCTTATAAAGTTTATAACGCGACTGAAGTGTCTGAAAGACATCGTCACCGCTATGAATTTAATAAGATGTATCAAAATCAATTTGAACAAGCAGGTATGGTGTTCAGCGGCATTAATACAGACTATGAAGGCATTGAGATTATTGAATACCCCAAAAATGACTTCTTCGTTGCTGCACAGTTCCACCCTGAATTTAAATCAAGACCGTTAAGACCACATCCGTTATTTTGTGGATTTGTCAAAGCCTGTAAAACATTTAAAGATTCAAAAATGTAACTGCATTCATTTGTAATATAAGATATTTAGGCGTATAATAAGGTTGAAAATAAATTATTTAGGAGGATATTAAATATGGCATTAGTTTCAGCAAAAGAAATGCTACAAAAAGCAAGAAAAGAAGGCTACGGCGTAGCACAAATTAACATCAACAACTTAGAGTGGACTAAAAGTGCACTTTCTGTTGCACAAGAATTAAATTCACCAATCATTTTAGGGGTATCAGAAGGTGCTGCTAAATACATGGGCGGTTTTAGAACGGTTGTCGCAATCGTAACAGAATTAATCAATAATTATGGATACACAGTGCCTGTGGCAATCCATTTAGACCATGGTTCCTATGAGGGTTCATTTAAAGCATTAGAAGCCGGATTTACTTCAATTATGTTTGACGGATCACATTATCCAATCGATGAAAACGTTGAAAAAACAAAAGCAGTTTTAAAAGCTTGTCATGCGAAAGGTGTTTCAGTGGAAGCTGAAGTTGGTGGTATTGGTGGAGAAGAAGATGGGGTTGTTTCAACGGGTGAACAAGCGAACGTTGAAGAATGCCGTTTAGTTGCTTCATTAGGCGTAGATTTATTCGCCGCTGGTATTGGTAACATCCACGGCACATACCCAGCAAACTGGGCAGGCTTAAACTTTGATTTATTAAAAGAAATTAGTGATGTAACAGGCGGTGTTCCACTCGTATTACACGGCGGGACTGGTATTCCTGAAGATCAAGTTTTAAGAGCGATTAGCTTAGGGGTATCAAAGATTAACGTTAACACAGAATGTCAATTAGCATTCGCTGCAGCAACTAGAAAGTATATTGAAGAAGGTAAAGATAAGTTAGGTAAAGGTTTTGACCCTCGTAAATTACTCGCACCTGGTGCGGAAGCGATCAAACAAGTTGTTAGAGAAAAACTAACCATGTTTGGCTCAGTTAACAAAGCGTAAATAAACCAATTGAAAGAGTACTTTTGGGTACTCTTTTTTTGTTCATAAAAGAACGATGAATCAAATGTCATCCTACTTGATTAAATTTTAATAAACGGTATAATATAATTTATTGAAGAAGGTGAAAGAATGGATGATAAAGTATTTCATGATTATGCCAGTTGGTTAATTGAAAATTCAAATTTATTTGATAAACTAAATTTAGCAGAATCATCACTAATGGACAGATACAAGCATGTATTTGACGTTATTCAGCATTTATATGATAAAAATATCGAAAGTGAAGCGTTAGATGATGAAGAATTTAACATTTTTAATGCTGGGTTTTACTATCTATTCGAACAATTTGATCAAATTAGTCTCATCTTAGAACATACCTATAACGGCGATATTTATGCCCTTGATAAACAAGCACCAACGATTATTTTGTTGTTGAACACCATTGAAATGGAAAATGAACTCTATGAAGCTCTTGAAGGTGAAGAAGAAAAGACAAAACCATTAACTGATATCGAACAAGAAATTCTAAGTATCATTGAAAGAAAAGAAGATGCCCCCGTAGAACTATATGAAAAACTAGATCAAGTGTCCGTAAAACTATACGATGAATACGGCTTAAACTTTTATCCGATTGGTGATATATTCTATGATATTGCCGGAGAATATGATTTACTTGAAGAAAACTAAACCATTAATTAAATGGTTTTTTTTTACCTTCTTTATTGGGTTTTAAGTTATTAAAGTGATATAATACCGTTAAGTAAAAAAGGAGTGATTTTTATGAAAAAAATATTAGTAACCATTAGTTTATTGGTGATTTCATTAACGCTTGTGGGATGTGGTTTAACCATTCCCACCCAAAGTACAGAACAACCAAAAATAGAAAGAGTTGTTTTTCTAGAAGAAAAAGATAATAAACAAGAATATCTTATCTACTTTACTGATGGCACAACGCAAACTATTTATATTTCTAACCAAACCACTAGTCAATCCAATGATATCACAGTAGAAGCATTATATAACACGGCAGTAGAACATGGTTTTTCAGGCTCTATCTTGGAATTTATTGATGCCTATATGGATATCACCCTAACCACTGATACAACCAAGGCGATTCAAAAAGCATTAAAGAGTAGTCTTAGTATTAGAGCGGTCTTCAGGCGGGTTGAAACCACCAATCCAATCTTTGGATTTCCTAAAGAAAATATTGTTGAATATGGCAGTGCTGGGAGTGGAATTATCTACCAATTAGATAAAGCATCGGGAACAGCTTATATTATCACCAACCATCACGTTGTTTATGATTCAAAGAGTAACACAACTAATCATATAAGCGATGAAATCTATGTTTCCTTATATGGTCTTGAACAAGAAGAAAATTTAATTAGAGCCACCTATATTGGGGGCTCAGAAATCTATGATATCGCTGTATTAAAGGTGACAAACTCAGAAATATTAAAAAATAGTATGGCTTTAAAGGTGGAATATGTAAATTCAGATACTTTACAAGTGGGCGATATCGCCATCGCAATTGGTAATCCTGAAAACAACGGCATTAGTGCGACTCAAGGGATTATTTCACTTGAAAGTGAATACATTGAAATGGCAAATAGTGCGAACACAGACGTCATTACTTATCGAGTTTTGCGTGTTGATACCGCGATTAATAGTGGTAATTCCGGTGGTGGTTTATTTGATAGTGAAGGCCGCGTGATGGGGATAGTTAATGCGAAAATGGTCGATGAGGCAATTGATAGTATCGGCTATGCGATCCCATCCAATATTGTCTTTAATGTCGCGGATAATATCATTTATCATTGTGATAATAAAACAAATGAAAAAGTTAAAAAAGCTTTCTTAGGTATTACCATGCGTGTGACCGATACAGGGGTTAGCTATAATGAATTAACAGAACAAATCGAAATTAAAGAAACCATTGAGATCCAATCAATCAATACAGGATCTTTAGCTTCAAGTTATTTTGAAGTAAGGGATCAATTTCTAAGTATAACGCTTAATGATATCACCTATCCATTAGATAGACTTTATCAAGTTTCAGATGTTTTATTAAAAGTGAGAAGTAATGATACGGTTAGCTTTAAGGTCTTAAGAGATAGGGAAATAATTACTATCAATGTTACCTTCTTAGAATCAAATTTTAATACGATTGACTAAAAAATAAAGGGACTTGGAAGGTCCCTTTATTTATTTTGTTTCTTTATGTTTCATATGTGGAAATAAGATGATGTCTCTAATGTTGTTGACATCCGTAATTAACATCGCAAATCGATCGATCCCAATTCCTAAACCACCTGTTGGCGGTAAGCCGTATTCTAAGGCTTCAATGAAGTCTGTATCCATTTCATTGGCTTCTAAGTTTCCTAGTTCTCTTTCTTTTAATTGGTTTAAAAATCGGTCTTTTTGATCAATCGGGTCATTTAATTCACTGAAGGCGTTCGCATATTCTCTACCATCAATAAACAATTCAAATCTATCGGCAAAGCGCGGATCTTGTTTGTTCTTTTTAGCAAGCGGTGAAATTTCGGTTGGATGACCCATAATAAAGGTGGGCTGAACAATCTTATCTTCGACAAACGCATCAAAGAAGGCTTCAATGATGTGGCCTGTTGTGAAGTGTGGTTCAACTTTAATATGATGTTTCTTTGCGATTTCTTTAGCTTCATCAAATGAAGGGACTTCTTTAAAGTCAACCCCGGTTACCTCTTTAATAGAATCAGTCATACTGATCCGTTTGAATCCTTTTTTCAAAGAAATTTCTTTACCTTGATAGTTAATATCATATTTACCTAAGATTTCAAAGGTAACATAACTTAGAACATCTTCCACTAAATCCATCATCCCTTCCATATCGGAATAGGCTTGATAAGCTTCAACGGTCGTAAATTCAGGATTATGTTTCGCATCCATCCCTTCGTTTCTAAAAAGTCTCCCAATTTCATAAACTTTTTCTAATCCACCCACGATTAATTTTTTTAAGGGAAGTTCAGTGGCGATTCTTAAATAAAATTCCATATCTAAAGCGTTATGATGGGTGATAAAGGGTCTAGCAGTAGCACCGCCTAAGATGGGTTGTAAAACAGGGGTTTCAACTTCAACAAAGCCGCGTCCATCAAAGAACCTTTGGAAAGCCCGAATGATTTTTGGCCTTGTTAAGGCAATTCGTTTAGACTCTTCGTTCACGATTAAGTCAACATAACGTCTTCTTCGTGCTTCTTCAACATCTTGGAGGCCGCTCCATTTATCTGGTAGGGGTCTTAACGCTTTGGAAAGGTGAGTATACACTTTCGCTTTAATCGTTAATTCATTTGTTTTAGTTCTAAACACTAACCCAGATATACCGATAATATCGCCTAAGTCAGCAAGCTTAAAGACTTCGTAAGCTACATCACCAATCATATCTTTTCTAACATAAACTTGAATTTGACCATCAACATCTTGTAAAGTTAAAAATCCAGCTTTTCCCTGAATTCTTTTACGCATAATCCGACCTGCGATGGTTACTTCATGTTCCATTTCTAATAAGGTATCATGATCAAATGCGTCATATTCATCAAAGATCATTTTAGAGGTGTGGGTTCTATCAAATCGAGAACCGAATGGATCGACCCCTAATTGTTCTAATTCTTTTAGTTTATCTCTTCTAACCTGTTGTTGTTCTGTTAAATGTTCATCCAATTTAATCACTCCTTAAAATCTATATCATTATATCAAATACAAAGTAAAAAAGCGAGATACAGGGTAAAAATCAATTGATTAAAAAACCACAAGGGTTAGCTTGTGGTTTTAGACTCTTCAATTAATTCATACATTAAGTCATCTTTTCTTGGGTTGTCAGTCATTAAAACTTTTACCTTGACTGTTTTTAATCCAAATTTGATGGTGATGATGTCCCCTATTTTAACTTCATATGAGGGTTTTTGAGGTTTACCACCCACATAAATATGGCCTAGACTACTGGCGTCTTTCGCCACCGTTCGTCTTTTAATTAATCTAGATACTTTTAAATACTTATCGAGTCTCATTAGGCTTCTGGTTTAACATCAATGACGACTTCATCAGTCGTAGTTTGACCGTTTCCGTTTTTAGCGTCATAACGTTTAAGACCGCCTGTTTCAACAATTTCATCGATATCTTGTTTCGTTAAGGTTTCAACCTTTAATAAGTAATCAGAAATGGTATCAAGTAAGGCTCTATTATCAGTTAAGATTTGTCTTGCTTGATCATAGGCTGTCGTAATAATGGTTCTAACTTCTTTATCAATTTCTAAGGCAACTTGGTCAGAGAAATTCTTTTCTTTTAGATAATCTCTTCCCAAAAAGACATTGCCAGTATTGGATTCGTATTGGATTGGACCTAAGTCACTCATCCCATATTCAGTCACCATCGCTCTGGCGATTTTAGTTGCGGTTTGGAAGTCTTGGTAAGCCCCAGTGGTAACATCACCAAAGATGATTTCTTCAGCCACACGACCACCAAGATAACCCGTGATTCTTGCGGTTAATGATTCTTTAGATTCTAAGAAAGTTTCTTCCTCAGGCATCATTAAGTTATAACCACCCGCTTGACCTCTTGCCACAATCGTAACCTTTTGAACCACGTTAGAATGTTCTAGTTTAAGTCCAATCACCGCGTGACCCGCTTCATGGTAAGCAATAATCTTTCGTTCTTTATCGGTAACTTTTCTTGAACGTTTAGCAGGCCCTAACATAACTCGGTCCATTGCTTCATCAAGGTCTTCAAGTTCAATAATTTTTCTGTTTTGTCGAGCCGCTAATAAAGCTGCTTCGTTTAATAAGTTTTCAATATCAGCACCACTAAAACCAGGAATACGCTTTGCCACATCGCTATAGTTAATACTTGGGTTTAAGTGTTTATTTCTCGCGTGTACTTTTAGGATAGCTTCTCGACCGGCAATATCTGGTAAGTCAATGGTAATTTGTCTATCAAAACGACCAGGTCTCAATAAAGCAGGGTCTAATACGTCAGGTCTGTTTGTCGCAGCCATGACGATAATACCAGCATTTGGATTGAATCCGTCCATTTCCACAAGAAGTTGGTTAAGTGTTTGTTCACGTTCATCGTGTCCGCCACCCATACCGGCACCTCTTTGTCTACCGACAGCATCAATTTCATCAATAAAGATGATACAAGGGGCGTTTTCCTTAGCGACCTTGAATAAATCTCTCACTCTTGAAGCACCAACCCCAACAAACATTTCCACGAAATCAGAACCGGAAATCGAGAAGAATGGGACGTTTGCTTCACCGGAAACAGCTTTTGCTAATAATGTTTTACCAGTCCCTGGCTTACCAACCAATAAAACGCCTTTTGGAATTCTAGCCCCGATGTCTCGATATTTTTTAGGATACTTTAAAAAGTCAATAATTTCTTCTAGTTCTTGTTTTTCTTCTTCAATACCAGCAACATCTTTAAATGTAACTGTTTTGGTCGTGGATAATCTTGCTCTTGATTTCGCAAAATCAAAGGCCTGTTTGTTAGCGCCACCACCACTCATTGAACGGTAGAAGAATACGCCTAAAACCACTAACATAATAATGGGTAACAGAATAGATAATATATCCCAAAAGGAGACCCCGGAACGTTCAACATAAGAAAGTTCAATACTATGCTCTTCAAAATTAGTTCCTGCTGATAATGCTGTCCAGTTATCAACCGTCATGACGAAATTATAGGTTAATTTACCACCTTGATAGATTTTAATTCGGTATGAATTAATGTCTGTTGAAATAGGTGTTACTGTAATTTCTGAACCATTTAAGGCATTGCTTGTTATAGCTGATTCAAATGTTTGAGGACTTAATGTATCAGGATCTTCTGCTCTAAACATATTTTGTAAGAAAAAGAAGGATCCAAACAAGATTAAGGCGAAGATAATATATATCCCAAATCCTCTTAATGGACCTCTAGGGTTTTGATTGTTTTGTTTCTTTGGGTTTTGATTCATAATTTATTACTCCTTATCCATATAAACTGATTCTTTTAAGATGCCAACATAAGGTAGGTTTCTAAATAATTCATTGTAATCTAGACCATAACCAACGACGAACACTTTTGGTATAGTTGTTCCAATGTATTTTGGCGTAAAAGGGATAATTCTACCTTCAGGTTTATCTAATAAAGTTACTACTTCAATAGAAGCAGCCCCTCGATGTTTTAATAATTTAACGACCGTATCAAGTGTTTTACCTGTATCAACGATGTCTTCACAGATAATGATATGTCTTTCTTTAACGGAGACACTAATATCCATTCTAATTTTAATGTCGCCACTGGAATGGGTGCCATCATAAGATTTAACATCCATGAATTCAACTTCACAGGGGATGTCAATGTGTTTCATTAAATCACTCATGAATGGAACACAGCCTTTAAGAAGGCCTAAAAGAATGGGTCTTGGTTTATGCTTATAATCTTGTGTAATTTGTGCACCAAGCTTTTCACAAATTTCATTAATTTGTTTTGGTGAGACTAAAATTTCTTTAATTGATTCATTCATTTTATCGTTTTCTACCCCTTATTAAATTTCATATAAATAGTGTCTTTATTTTCAGGATTTTGGTTATAATAACGCCCTAAAACAGCTAATACTTGATTTGAAGAATCTGTAATAATAATATCAGAATCTCTCAGTTTTATAGGAATCTTTTTATCAATATAATAGTCTTTAAGTTTCTTATGACCAAAAGAGAAATATAAGGCGTCACCCTCTCTACGCGTACGCGCAATTAATGGTAACATTATTATATTATAGCACAATTTGATTTCATAATTAGTATTTTCAGTAATTTCCTCTGTAAAACTAATAGAAGTATTATCACTTAAAACATTATAACTCTTTAAATCCAAAAACTGATAAACTTCGCTTTTGATATTTGTTAATTCAAGTGACAGTTTATGATATGTTTTTTGTAAAACGTAATTGTTCCCAATATCATAGGTCGCATTTGGACCACTGGAATCAATAAAAGCTAAGATTGAACTTATTTTTTCAAACGATTGATCTAAGGTTTGAAGTTCTAATAAATGGGCAATAATATCTCTTTTTAAGGCAATATCTAATAGATTAAAATCGGGAATTAAAAAACTTTTTTTACCATTTAAAAATTTAATGGTTTGTTTTCTAATAAAGTCAAATGATTCAGTTAAGGTAATATTATATTGTTTTATTTTATCTAAAAATGCGTTATTTTCCTCAATAAGAGTTGGAACAATATGATGTCGATAGCGATTTCTAGTATAAGAATCTTCTTGATTAGATTCATCTTCAAAATAGGTGATATTTTGTTCTTTAGCGTACCTTAGAATCTCTTCTTTTGTGGTGTCTAATAAGGGTTTTACAAAATGCATTTTATATTTGTAATAATCTTTTCGAATACCAGCATAGCCTAATAAATTTGAACCCCTCGATAATTTCATTAAAATAGATTCAGCAAGATCATTTAAGTGATGTGCAGTGACAATCACATCGGTATGATATTTTTGAGCCGTTTCCATTAATATTTTTTTTCTTAAGAGATGGGCTTCATTTTGAAAATTCTTTAAAGGAATATCTAAAACAAAATATTCATAAACAATATTTTCTTGTTTCATTAATTGTTCTAAGTAAAGCGCTTCTTTGATGGAAGAGGCTCTCTTTTGATGATTAAAGTGGACAACAACCAGTTCAAATTCAAGTTCTTTTAAGATATGAAATAAAACAAGTGAATCGACACCACCGGAGACACTTAGGATTATTTTCTTATCTAAATAAGGATTCATTATTTTATTAATTGAACTTCTCATGTTTACTATCACCTTACATCAAATATTATAGCATATTCGTAAAAATTATCATTATAATAATCAATTATCGTGGTATAATAATTAAAATGATTGGAGGCCATAATGTTAATACTTGCGAGTAACTCCGAACGTAGGAAAAAACTACTAACTGACATAGGCGTTGAATTTATTAGCGTCACCAATAAAGTGAATGAAAAAGTTGATAAAAAATTAAAACCGAATCAAATTGTGATGATTTTATCTAAAAGAAAAGCCGATGCTGCTTTAGAGACTCATCCTGAAGACACGATTATTGCGGCTGACACCATTGTTTATTTTGAAGGTGAAGTTTTAGGAAAACCGAAAAATAACGAGGATGCTTTTGAAATGTTAAAAAAGCTTAGAGGCAATAAACATAGTGTTTATACCGGCGTCACTATCCTAAACAAACATAAAGAAAAGACATTTTATTCTAAAGCGGATGTTTACATGAATAATTATAATGATCTTAATATTTATGAGTACATCCAAACCAAAGAACCAAAGGGTAAAGCGGGCGCTTACGCTATTCAAGGTGAAGGTGGAAAATTAGTGGAAAAGTACACTGGTGACTTTTTCACAATTGTAGGTCTACCAGTTAAACAGATTAAAAAAGTATTAAAAGAATTTACCTATTAAATTAAAAAGCCACTCTATCCAAGCAGATATAGTGGCTTTTTTTATGATTCATTATATTTTTTTGATTGATTTTATCTATAAATTATCTTGAAGCTTTGATTTTGTGTAATTCATCTACCGAAAAATGATATTTGTTTTTACAATATTGACAGATGATTTCTGCTCCACCATCTTCATCAATCATTTCATCTAAGACGGCATTATCTAATTTTTGTAAGGCTTCAAAGTAATAATCTTTAGAACACCCACAAAAATATCTGACCGGTTTTTCATCCAAAATCTTCTCAGTTCCACTGGCAAGCTTCGTTAATAGTCCTCTGGTGTCAAGCCCATTTTCAAAGAGGGCAGTGACAGAGGTAATCTCTTTTATAGTTTTTTTGATTTGCGTAATAATTTGATCAGTCGCGCCAGGTAGTAATTGAAGAATAAATCCACCGGCTTGCTTAACACTTTGGTCTTCATTGACTAAGACCCCTAATCCAACCGATGAGCTGGTTTGTTCAGATAGATAAAAGTAATATGTTAAATCTTCCGCAATTTCACCATTAATCAAATTAACAGAAGAAGAAAACGAGTTCTTTAGATGGGGATTTCTTCTAACGGTTAATAAACCGTGGCCAACAGCATTCCCAACAGCGAGTTTATTGGAATCGTTATATTTTAAATAGACTTCTGGATTTTTAATAACGGCTCTCAGTTCACCCACACTATTAGACTCAACAATCATTTGACCGATTGGCCCGTCACCCTCAACTTTTATACTTAAATCATTATCACCATCATACATGTAACTCATCATGGCACCAGCGGTTAAAAGCCTACCTAATGCGGCAGTGGCAGTGGGCCAAGTTTCGTGAATATTTCTGGCGGTTTCGACTAAATTGTTTGTTTTCGCAACATAAATTCTAACCATAGAATTATAAGCAGTCGCAATTAATACGTGATCATTCATAATTAACACCTCAAAGAGTATTTTAGCATAAAAAATAATACTTAAACGAAAATAACCTTATAAATTGTAATTTTAAAGATTATTCGTTATAATCATTCGTGGTGAAGTGACTATGTTTTATATCGGAAATGTTAAGATTGAAAACAACTTAATATTAGCCCCAATGGCCGGTGTTTCAAACGCCGCTTTTAGAGTTTTATCAAGAAAAAATGGGGCAGGTCTATCCTATGCTGAAATGGTTTCTGACAAAGGGTTAGTCTATGAAAACGAAAAAACATTCAATCTTTTAAAAAGTCATCCAGAAGAACACCCCTATGCCCAACAAATATTTGGTTCAGAGATAACCTCAATGGTTAAAGCAGCTAAATTGGTGAATGACCATTCAAACTGTGACATCATTGATTTAAATATGGGGTGTCCTGTCCCGAAAGTTGCGAGTCGTGCTCAAGCCGGCGCCGGGTTATTAAAAAATCCCAATAAAATATATGAAATCGTCAAAGAAATTAAAAAAGTTATTTCTAAACCGCTTACGGTTAAGATAAGAAGTGGTTGGGATTTTGATTCGATTAACGCGGTTGAAGTGGCTTTAAAAATTGAAGAAGCTGGGGCAGACGCAATCATTATTCATGGCCGAACAAGAAGTCAAATGTATAATGGCAAAGCGGATTTAGATATTATTAAAGCCGTGAAAGACGCTGTTAAAATTCCTGTTATCGGAAACGGCGATATCATCGATGGTCCCTCTGCTGATTATATGTTCAAGTATACGGGTGTCGATGCAGTCATGATTGGTCGAGCTGCTTTAGGAAACCCCTGGATATTTAATGAAATTAATACGTATCTTAATACTGGAAAAACAGTTAAAAGACCTGAGTTATCGGAAATTAAAAAGACGATGATTAAACACTATGATTTACTCGTTGATTTAAAGGGTGAACATCTGGCAACATTAGAAATGCGCGGACAAGCAGCCTCTTATTTAAAAGGTTTAAAGGGCGCAAGTTTAACGAGAAACAAGTTATCAAAAATGAATAGTAAAGTGGAATTTCATCAAATTATCGATGAATTTTTCCAAGACATAGAATAAAAAAGCATTCCATGATTGGAGTGCTTTTTTATAGATTGTTTGAGTAGCCTGTTTTAACAATGTAGGGTTTATAAGGTTCTAGTTGTTTTTGATACATTAACGTCGATACTAAGATATGTTCATTTAAGTATTCAGTGTTTAAGACTTTAGTTTGTTCATTTAGGGTATGAATTAAATGTTGTTCATCATACGGTATTTCTAATTTAGTTGATATCATTGAACCAAATAAAACCTCATAAATGGACTCTACCAATCCTTGAATATGATAACCCGTTTTATTAGAGATCCAAAACTCATAATCTGGGGCTCTTTCATCTAATAAATCAGCGTGTGTATAGACAGTAATTTGATTAATCGCGTCGGCATTTAATTCCTTTAGGACATCAAGGGTTGTTTGGATGTGAAGGGCTTTTTCTGGATCAATCCCGTTGACAATATGTAATATTAAATTGCTATTGGAGACCTCACTTAAAGTCGATTTAAATGATTTGATAAACTCATGGGGAAGTCTGGTTAAAAATCCGATTGTGTCCGTGATAATAAAAGTCGGGTATCCTTTCTTTGTGATACGTCTAGCGGTTGTATCAAGGGTGGCAAATAACATATCTTTTTCAAATACATTTTTATTGTCAATTTCAAACAGTTTTAAGATTTGATTTAGTGTCGCACTCTTGCCAGCGTTGGTATAACCAACTAAAGATACTAAGGGGATATTACTACTAGAACGTGTTTTTCTAGAAGTATCTCTTTGAGTTTCTAAAACTTTTATTTGACGTTCTAATTTGATTATATTATTTTCAATGGTGCGTCTATCTAATTCTAGTTTTGTTTCTCCGGGTCCCTTGGCGTTATAAGAACCGCCACCTTGACGAGATAATATTTTACCCATCCCAATTAATCTAGGCAGAAGATACTTTTGTTGCGCAAGCGATACTTCTAATACTGCCCCTTTTGTTTTAGCACGCTCGGAAAATATCGAAAGGATTAAAAATGATCTATCAATAATTTGGGTGTCTAAAATTTCTTCTAAGTTTCTAATTTGAGCGGGCGATAATTCATCATCAAAAATAACCATATCCGCATTTAAAGCATCAACAGCTTGTTTGATTTCTTGAACTTTTCCACTCCCAACATAAGTGGCGCCATCTGGTCTTGAAGCTTTTTGAGTCATGGTTAAAAGCACTTCGATATTAAGTGCTTTGGCTAAGCCACTTAATTCTTTGATTGAAGTGGTCATATTGTATTGATTTAAATCTAGTCCAACTAAAATTGCTTTATCCATCGCATTTCACCTTAATAATAAAAAAGAATAGCAGAGATCGCTATTCTTATTATACTCTTTTTTCTTACAATCCACACTTTAATTGTGCACCACAGTTGGTACAAGTATTACAGCCACCAACGTCTTGAACAACTCCTTCACGACATACCGGACATAAATTACCAACCTCAGCACCGATTTCTCGGTCTTGTCTATCTGATCTAAGTGGAGTAGGAGATTCATCTTGGTGTGTTACTGATTGAGCCCCACCAAAGTCGACGCCTAAATCGGAAAGATCAACTTGAATTGGCGTTTCTTTCTTGGCTTCCTTAGATAACGATAATACTTGGGAATCACGAGAACCATCGACATAAACTGTTCCTCCCTTAGCATCACCTTTATATAATCTCATATAAAGTGTTTCAACGTCTTCAACGGTATACCCCTTTGGCGCATTTACCGTTTTACTGATCGATGAGTCAACCCAGTTTTGAATGGTTGTTTGAACATCAACGTGTTCTTCAGGGGCTAATTCCATGGCGCTTACAAAGATATTTGGTAAGGTTTCTTTGGTATATTCAGGATGTAAGTTTAAGTACTCTTCAACAATATTGGCATTCACTTCAATAAATTTACCAAGACGACCGCTTCTAAAGTATGTGAAAGCGAAATAAGGCTCAAGTCCAGTTGAGACACCCACCATGGTTCCAGTAGAACCAGTTGGGGCAATGGTTAATAAATGCGAGTTTCTAATCCCATGTTTTAAAATGCCTTCATGGATGTGTTTAGGTAATTTTTGAATGTAGTTTCCTTTGACAAAAGCTTCTCTAGAACCATGTGTTTCTAAGAATGGGAAAGAGCCTTTTTCTTTAGCAATCTCAATCGAAGTTTCATAAGCTTTTGTGGCAATAAATTCAAACAATTTATCAACCAACACATTACCTTCTTTTGAACCATATCTTAGGTTTGCGTGAATGAGTAAGTCATGGAGTCCCATAACCCCCATCCCAATACGTCTTTCACCCAATGCTTGTTGCTCATTTTGGTCTAAGAAATAATACGTTTTGTCGATAACATTATCTTGCATACGAACAGAATAGTGAATGGTTCGTGCCAGTTTATCCCATAAGATTTCATGGTTTTTTTTATCCACAAATTGACTTAAGTTAATCGCAGCTAGGTTACATACACTATATGGGGCAAGTGGTTGTTCGCCACAAGGGTTTGTACAGACCACTTTTTGTCCGTAAGATGTCGCGTTTGTTAAATCGTTCGCATTATCAATAAAGAAGATGCCTGGTTCAGCTGAATAGGTTGCACAAATATTAATTAGGTTCCATAATTCTTTAGCGGGTAAGGTTTGGTAAACGTGAGATTGATAACCTTTACGTTCCCATTCTCTGACATCACCAACTTGTTGCCAATGAAGATCATAATAAGCTTTTTCTTCTTTTGTATAATGATCTAAATCAGGGAACTTTAAATCATACATTAAATCATTCTCAACCGCGTACATGAATTCTTTAGTGATTGCGACACTAATGTTTGCGCCACTTAAGAAATCTGGGTTTTCAACTGTATAAACCCCGCCGTCATCTAAAAGTTTTTCAGCTTTATCAACAATACTCTTTGAAAAAAGTTTATCATTTTGTTCATCAATTCGAACAATCGCACTATATAGCTCAATTTCATCTGAGGTAAGTGGGGTAAATTTAAGTTTATCACTAGCAAATTTTTTGATTACTTCATTGGTAGATGTTTCGATTAAGAACCTTAAAATTCTTGGATTTTGCATCTTTGAAATAATGAATTCAATAATGTCAGGATGCCAATCGGCTAACATGATCATTTGTGCCCCACGTCTTGAACCACCTTGTTCGACTAAGTGGGTTAACTCGGCAAGGTCATGTAACCAAGACACGGAACCGCTTGATTTTCCATTAACTCCTTTTGCTAATGCGTTCTTTGGGCGTAGTGTAGAACCATTGGTCCCAACCCCACCACCGCGCGCCATTATTTCCATTACTTCAGCTCTATGTTTAGCTAGACCTTCTCTTGAGTCATCAATAAAAGGCATAACATAACAGTTAAAATAAGTTACTTTTGCATTAGAACCGGCTCCATATAATACTCTACCAGCAGGGACTAAATTAAGATGCTCTAATTCGTGAACGAAAGCTTGAATTGTTTCATCAGATTCATCTTCACCGAGATGATGGCCAACACGTCTAGCGATTTGTTCGTAGTAGATTTCTAATGGTTTTTCAATATCTCTGTATTGACGTTTAATTAAACCATTTTGATGTTCGTCACCGATCTGCCCGATAAACTCATCTTCAATTTGAACCATGAGTGTGTCGTCTTCTAAAATTTCTTGAACATATCCAATTCCTCTAGCAGGAAATTTTGGATCATGTTTAATGACGGTAACAACGAGGTCACCTACTTTTAGTGATTTAAGGGTCATGTCTTTTTGAGTATATCTATCTAACATGACTAACCTTGAAACACCATCAAAAGACATGTGCATACTATCTGTGACGGGGAAAATGTGAGGGTAGTATTCTTTTATATCTCTATTTAGTTGTTGTGTTAATGTTTGGCTATATTTTATCATAAATTTATCCCGTCCTTGTATTAGGTATTATACGCATAATAGGTTTCAAAAACAACCGAAAAATAAAAAGAAAAATACCTAAAAATACTGATTTTTTTTGGTTAATTGCGTAGGTGTGCGAATTTCAACTTAAAATATTTTTTTTTGTAAAATTATCAAGTGTTTTTTTCTGTGTATTTTTTACCATAAATCAAAAATACGGGATAGTTTAAAATGTAATTTCATAAAGTGTTAAATATGATATAATAAATTATGAGAGGTGAGATTATGCCTGAGATTCTTTCTATCGTACTAGATGCCTATTTACTTTGGATAATCGTCTATTTTATATTAACATTTTTTTTAGGGTCTAAACGCGTTTTTAGAATATTTTTAGTGATTCTTTTTATTTATATATTAACATGGGTAGCGGGCTTACTAAATTTACAAATTAGTTATCAAATACTAGATTATGTTTCTTATTGGATTCCTTTATTTGTTATCTTAGTGTTAAGTCCAGATATCAGAAGAAGTTTTGAATCCGCTTGGGTTTCAGAAACTGCTTTAGAAGGGATGACAATCGGTTCTCAAGAAACAAAAACACATGTGGTAGAAGCCTGTATGTATTTATCAAGTCAAAATATTGGGGCCTTAATCACGATTGAAAAATATAACTCTTTGGATCAATATGCCGAAAGAGCGATTATTATGAACGCTAAAGTTTCAAAAGAATTACTGATTAACATTTTCATTCCGAATACCCCACTTCATGATGGCGCCGTTATTATTCGCGGTGACGAAATTAGGTGTGCGGGGGCTTATTATGTATTAAGTGAAACAGAAAAACATGATAAGACAATGGGATCTCGTCACAGGGCCGCTTTAGGTATCAGTGAAGTTTCAGACTCATTAACCATTGTCGTCAGCGAAGAAACCGGAACCATCACCATCGTTGTTGAAGGGATTATGATTAAAGCTAACGACCGTGAAAAGATGTATGAATACATCAATATGTATATTAAATAGGTGAACTAACATGAAAAAATTTAGTGATATTCTCAATAAAATAGTCTCATTATTAATGAATCCTTTAAAGATTATTGGCACGGCTAGTGTTCCAGATAAGTTCATTGATTTTATGCGTAAGAATGACTGGATTAAGATTTTATTATCGTTTGCGATAATGCTAGCGATTATTATTGGATTTTATGTTTTTGATATGAAGTTTTCTTTTGACCTAACCGATATTTAGGAGGTAAGTTTTTGTTAATTTCAAGCATCATGTTTTTTATAGCCTTAATCACTGTAAGTCTTATTATCTTTGTTTCTATCCTAGATGATAAGTTTTATAGAATTCCCTTTGTCATTTTAGTTATTAATGCCATCGGGTTTTTAGTTTATATCCCGTTTTATGAAAAATATATCTTAGTTGATTGGTTTAAATACTTATTTATCATCCACTCTGGAATTAACATCTTATTTTCTATCATAATGGTGTACCTCTATTTTAGAAAAACAATGTTCTTTAAAAATCACTACAACATTTTTATTAAATCAATTAAGCAAACTAAATGGAATGTGTTTTATGTGGTAGATAAGAAAAACAGAATTAAACAAATGAGTGAACCCGTTTTAGAAGAGCTTGGATTCACGCTTGAACAAGTACTTAACAAACCATTTTTTGAAGTCATCAATAAAGCAGTCAGAATAACCACATTTGATGATGTTGATACCAACAACATGAGTGTCGAAACATACTATGATAATTATTTAAAATTAGTTAACAAAAAATCAATTGAACAACATACCTTTGTTTTTCAAAACTATCAAGGTAAAAGTGTCTTTATGTCGTTAGTCGAGCAGCCAATTTACATTATGGGAAAGTATAAAGGCAGAGTAACCATTGGAGAAAAACAAAGTGATTTTAATCTAGTCGGCATTGAAAGAGAATTAAAACAAGCCAATCAAGATTATGAATCCTTACGCTTAAAATATTTAGCTACATTAGAATTAGCCGACAGTGCTTTATATTTTATTGATTTAGATGAGCGTTATCTATGGGGATCAGAAAAGTTTGTTGAAATGACGAAATTACCGAATGCCCAGATCAATTTTGAGGCGTACCAAGACTATATTTATAAAGACGACTTAAACAGTTATTTGGGGTCTTTATCTAGTTTAACCGTTAGAAAACAAACCTTCAAATTAAAATACAGATTGTTAATTAATGGTAAATATGTGTGGGTAACAGATACCGGGAAACGTTTATTTGAGGATAAAAGTTCAAATATTATTTTAGGGGTACTTGATGTTGTTGAGGCTACTGGTTACGCAAGAACTGGATTAGAAGATATGGACAGTCTTAAAACAGAAAATGAATTATACCATCATTTAAGTGTTCTGTTTAATCAAAATAGAGTCTTTGAATTAGCCTTATTTGATTTAAGTAATATTCCTAAGATTAACCAAGAATACGGTAGAGATATCGGAAATATGTTAATTAATGAATATGTTAAAAAATTAAAAAATTCATTTATGAGTGAATCAAGTGATATTTTTAGAATTAGTGGGTTAGTGTTTGCGATAACGATTGTCGACCCAAGAAAGATGGAACTGTTAAGAACTGGTGTTTTATCGAACAATAAATTTTTAAATATTAAAATGAATTATGGAACGCTTAATCCGGAAATTGAAGTCATTTTAGGGGTGGCAAGTAGTCATAAAGATGCGAAAGACGCAGAAACTTTATTTGATTTAGCTTATAAAGCTTTAGGGTTAGCAAGACATAAAGATTTTATTAGTAACGCTTGTTACTATAGTGATATTCGTGGATAAAACACAAGCAAGACGTCTGGCGAAGGATTTAAAGAAAGTTATTACAAGCGCCGATATATTAAATCGCCAAAAAGAAATACTAACCTTCTTAATGACTTATGAACCATTTTTAAATGCTGAAAAAGTCGGTCTTTACCATCCCATTGAGAATGAAGTAAACTTACTAATACTAATGCATTTATACCCAGATAAAACCTTTTATTTTCCAAGAACAGAAAAAGATCATCAATTAACCTTTAGAGTTGTTTCTGATTTGTCTAAACTAGTCAAAGGCAAATTTGGACTTAAAGAACCAGATAAAAACACACCGGTTGAAGAAAATATTGATTGTTACTTAGTCCCTTGTGTTGCCACAAGTGGCCTTTATAGAATCGGACATGGGGCTGGTTTCTATGACAATTACTTTCAAGACCATCAGGGCCATAAAATTGGTATCGTGCATCAATTATTAAAAGATCTTAATGTTGAAATGAATGAATTTGATATTCCCATGGATGTTATAATATAGGTGGCTTATGAAAAGTGTTATTATATTAGGTGGCGGATCAGGTAGTAGAACCGGACTTAAAGAAAATAAAATTAAAATGATGATTAACGATAAACCGATGATTATGCATAGCGTCGATAAGTTTAGTCAATTAGGTTATAAGATTGTTCTTGTGGCGAACAAAGAAGATTACCTCTATTTACAAACATTAAACCCAAACATTAAAATAACGCTGGGTGGAATGACTAGAAGTGATTCCGTTAGAAATGGATTAAAAGAGGTTAACACCAAATATGTTTTAATTCATGATGGGGCACGACCTTTTATTGATAAAACCGTTATTAAAAAGGTAGAAGCCTCTTTAAAGAAATATGATGCCGTTTTAGTCTGTAAGCCAGTGATTAATACCATCTACACTAAATCTTTAAATGTCTTGGATAGAAATGAACTTCTTGAAGCGGAAACCCCACAAGCCTTTCTGACTTCTAAGATAAAAGAAGCTTATCAAAGTAATCCAACTTTGAGTTTATCGGATGATATTTCCATGTATAAATTATGTTTTAAGGATGAAATCGGTTTGGTGTATCATGAAACCAACAACGATAAAATAACCACGAAGGAAGATATTATGAGCTTTAAAAGGCCAAGTTCTAAAATTGGATTTGCTTATGACATTCATCAAACAGATGTGAACCGGCCCTTAATATTAGGTGGAATTAAAATAGATTCTCCTTTTGGTTTAACAGGGCATAGTGACGCAGACGTTTTAATTCATGCCGTCGCTGAATCCTTATTAGGCGCTTTAGGGTTAGGGGATTTAGGGCACCATTTTCCGGATACAGATATGAATAACAAAGATCTGGATTCAAAAAAGATATTAGCTTACACGGCTGAAAAGTTAAAAAAACGCGGCTATAGGATAGAAAATATCGATGCATCAATTTATTGTGAGAAACCCAAATTAGCGTCTTATATTCCCAAGATGAGAGAAGTACTCGCCAGTATATTAAAGATTGATGTTTCTCAAATCAACATCAAAGCAGGGACCAATGAAGGTCAAGACGCGATAGGTAAAAGTTTAGCAATTGCCGCATCAAGCAGTTGCGTAATTTGGAGGTATGTATGAAAATAATTGAAACGACAGTCGGTAGTTTTGAATTAGTTCAAAACTACAAAGAGTCTTTTGACATTGTAAAATTTCAAGAAAGATATGTGGATGAAGTATACGACAAATATGATTATATTGTTGGGGATGTCTCTTCTGAAGTTTTAAGATTAAAGGGCTTTTATGAAGATATTTCTAAAGAACAAAGCCTAAAAGATATACCAATTCATTTAGCTGAATCATGTAATTATAACGTGGCTTATTATATTTTAAAAAGAGTAAAAACAGAAGCGCCTAAATAAACAATATTCCAGTTGATTAAATTAAGATAATTAATCTATTTTAGTTTTAATAACTGGTTTATTAATTTAATTTTAAATGGTTTTAATGATTATTTTAATAAAATAGCTTATAATGTCTTTTGGTTAGTCATTATATAGGTAAGGAGTATCTCTAATGGAACACAAACATACTACAAAAACAACCCGCTTTTTAAAATTGATTTTAATTGATGCCACCATGATTGCCTTAACTTATGTTTTGGCGATCTTTATGTTTAAGGCAATTGAAAGTCCAGTTGATGTAAATCAGGCACTGATTGTAGTCCCGATTATTATCGTCTATAAAATTATCGTGTTTTATCTTTTTGGATTTTATAAGATTTTAGATAGACATTTTGGGTTTGAAGATGTGGCTAAAATCTCACTTGTGATTATCTTTAGTAATTTAATTATTGTCGGTGTTATCTTTTTATTTCAGCATTTAGAAAATATTGGGGTTGTACCCTTTTATTTAAACTTTATGTTCAAGTCAGCTTATTTCTTCATTACCATTACTGAAATTGTCTTTATTTTATTTCCAAAAGTGGTTCATAGATTGATTAAACTCATCCAAAGAACGCTCGAATTTAGAAGTCTATCAGGGAAAAGGACTTTAATTATCGGGGCTGGTTTAGCGGGCGAATATGTCATTAAAGAAATTATTAAAAACAAGCAACTGGATAATGTTCCCATTGTAATCTTAGATGACAATCCAGATAAGTTTAATAAAATCTTATTAGGCATCAATATTTATGGCCCTATTAGTGACTTAGAAGCCTATATTATGAAATTTCATATTGAAGAAATTATTGTTGCAATCAGTGATTTTCCACATAAGAAATTATCGGATGTGATTGAAAGTGCGACTAAGTTTAATATTAGAGTGAAGAAGTTATTAAGTATTTCTGATGTGGATGATAAAATTCATATAACAGAAGTTAGAATTGAAGATTTATTAAATAGAGATGAAATATCCTTAGATGATGATTCGATTGGTGATTTTATTAAGGATCAAACCGTATTAGTCACCGGTGGTGGCGGTTCAATCGGTTCAGAATTATGTCGTCAAATTGCCCAATTTTCACCTAAGAAATTGGTTATCTTTGATATTTATGAAAATAATGCTTATGATATTCAACAAGAATTATTAAGAAAGTTTGTTAAAGCTAAAAAAACGCTTAATTTAGAAGTGCATATTGGCAGTGTTTATAACTATACAAGAACCAAATCTATTTTCGAACAAGTAAAACCTGATTTGGTGTTTCACGCCGCAGCCTATAAACATGTGCCTCTCATGGAAGATAGTTCTGTTGAGGCGGTAAGAACCAATGTGTTAGGGACACATAATGTTGCGATGTTATCTCAACAATATGGCGTCAAGAAGTTTGTTTTAGTGTCAAGTGATAAAGCGGTTCGTTCGACCAATCTAATGGGAGCGACCAAGCGTTATGCTGAACTCGTTATTCAAGAACAACAATCCAATAGCGTTTATACTAAGTTTTCCGCTGTTAGATTCGGCAACGTATTAGGCTCTAATGGTTCAGTTATTCCCTTGTTTAAAAAACAAATATTAGATGGAGGCCCTGTGACTGTCACCCATCCTGACATCACGCGGTATTTTATGACGATACCTGAGGCAGTTGGGCTTATCTTACAATGTGCTGTTTACGCTAATGGGGGAGAAATCTTTATTCTTGATATGGGTGAACCGGTTAAGATTGCCGATTTAGCTAAAAAGATGATTAGACTAGCAGGGTATATTCCTAACCAAGACATAAATATTGTTTTCACAGGCTTAAGACCGGGTGAAAAGCTTTATGAAGAACTACTGGTTAACGGAAATTCTAAGGAACATATTAAAACTGAAAACCAAAAGATATTCATTGAAAAACAAGGTTTAGTAGAATCTAAACAATTAGAATACGATACCATTATTGATTCTTTAGATTCAATGAGTAACGAAGAAGTAAAAGCATTTGTTCAATCGGTTATTAAAACGTATAAACCTGATCCAAACAATCATTAATGAATAATGTCCTTCAACGGACATTTTCTATAGTGTGAGTCGGTTTAATCGTTTTATTTGAAATAATAGGACCAATCGTGTATACTTTCAATAGTAAAAGAGGTGCATAGTATGGATGAAACAACAAAACTAGTCCATGAACTGATCGATAAGGTTAGACCTTATTTAAGAAGTGATGGTGGCGATATCGAAATTGTGTCTGTTGAAGACGGAATTGTCTATGTAAAAATGTTAGGTGCGTGCGACGGCTGTGGTTTAATTGATGTCACACTTAGACAAGGAATTGAAACCATGTTACTAGAAAATGTACCTGGTGTGATTGCGGTTGTAACAGTATAATAAAAAATAAAACACCAATTAGGCGACTAACTGGTGTTTTTTAATTCTAATATCTTGTTAAACGGTTATAAATCTTTTTACTATTTTGAATCGGGATTGATCCACAACTCTTTTGGTAAAATGGTTGAACTTGCTCACTAACTGCGCCAATGATGCCGTAAGCATAACCGTCATGCATCATGCCTTCTAAACAATGCAGTAATAAAGCTCTTCCAATCCCTTTGCCTTGGTGTTCTTTTGAAACACCAGTCGGTCCAAACATCCCTTTTCCGGTGGCGTCATAACAGGCAAACCCAATCACTTCTTTATTCTCTACGGCAATAAAACAAGTCGGGTGTGCTTGATATAAAGCGGCTTTGGCTTCGCTCACCCAACCAGCACTAAAGTTTTCTCCAATAAATTTCAAGACTAAATCACTGTCGGGTGATAAAACTCTTTTAATTGTAACGTCACATTCTTTTTTTGAATAATCGACCGCGTATAAGTCGACTAATAGATCTTGACTTGCCATCATTATTCTCCCTTCAACTGTCTAAATTATACCATGAAATAATTGAAAGTTACATTCAATAAATGATAATTTTATCTGTCTCAAGGCTTAAGAAGTGTTATAATATTGTGAGGTGTTAAATATGTTTAAAAAATGTGATACCATTATTGTTGAGGTAACGGCCTTAACATCATACGGGGTCTTTGTAAAAGTTGATGACTATACCGGATTAATACACATCTCTGAAATTTCAGATAAGTATGTTAAAGATATTAATTCTTTTGCGTTAGTCGGCGATAAAGTCAAAGTCTATATTTTAGATATCAATGAAGAAGAAAAACAACTCAAACTTTCTTATAAAAGATGTAAAGAAAGTAAAAAGATTATTATTCCCGATCTAGAAATCGGTTTTAAAACATTAGAAGAAAAATTACCGACTTGGGTTGAGAATGCATCAAAGAATAAGTAAGGAGGACTAAAAATGGTCAAAGTAATAGATAAATATGTAAAAGGTTTTATTGACAATAAAACCATCACAAGAAATCAAGTTAAAAAGATTCATAAAATGATTGAAGAACAAACTGGTCTAGGCAGTGAATACACAGGATGGGTCCATCAACCTATTGGTATTGATCAAATCGAATATGAAAGAATCTATCAAGCAGCGGATAAAATCCAAGCCCAATCTGAGGTGTTGGTTGTGATAGGGATTGGGGGTTCTTATTTAGGAACTAAGGCCGCTTTAGAAATGTTAAGAGATCCTTTTAATAATACCGGGGTAGAAGTTATCTTCGCAGGTCACCAAATTAGTGCGGCCTACACGAACAGTTTACTTAAATATTTAGAAGATAAACGTTTTAGTATCAATGTTATCTCTAAATCAGGGACCACGACAGAACCAGCGATTGCCTTTAGAATAATTAAAGACTTACTATATAAAAAGTTTGAAGATGCCGACCAAAGAATCTATGTCACCACCGATAAAGAACACGGGGCTTTAAAAACATTAGCCGATGAAATGGGTTATGATACTTATGTTGTCCCAGGTGATATTGGGGGAAGATTTAGTGTTTTAAGCGCGGTGGGGTTACTGCCACTTAAAGCAGCAGGGATTGATACTGATTTTATTTTAGAAGGGGCAGTTGACGCCTATTATGATTTACAAAATGTGAATAATGAGGCCTATAAATATGCTACTTTAAGATCAGAACTTTACAGGCAAGGCAAATCGATTGAAATGTTAGTTAACTATGAACCACAATTAATTTATTTGAGTGAATGGTGGAAACAACTTTTTGGGGAATCAGAAGGAAAGGATCACAAGAGTTTATTTGTTAGTAGTGCCTCTTTCTCAACCGATCTTCACTCTTTAGGACAAATGATTCAAGAGGGGACAAGAAATCTATTTGAAACCGTGATTAAAGTTAAACAAACCAAATTAGATCAAACCATTCCTTATGACCAAAAGAATCTAGATGGTTTAAACTATTTGGCTGGTAAGTCCATGCAAGAGGTTAATGAGAAAGCTTTCTTAGGAACTTTAGTTGCGCATACAGATGGTGGCGTGCCAAATATTGTGATAGAAATTGACACGATTGATGGCTATCATTTTGGCTATTTAGTCTATTTCTTTTTCAAAGCTTGTGCGATGAGCGCTTATTTATTAGAAGTTAACCCATTTAATCAACCTGGCGTTGAATCCTATAAAAAGAACATGTTTGCCTTATTGGGTAAAGATGGTTATCAAGATTTAAAAGAAGAAATTGAAGCGAAACTTAAAAAGGGTGTCTAAACACTCTTTTTTTCGGTCAAATATTAATACTTATTTATTAATTGTGATAAAATATATCATGGTGATTTATTATGAAAGAAAAATATACAAATAATGCATTAGAAACAACTTATTTAGGCCACCAAGTTGGCCTACTATTAAATAAAGGAATGGTTTTACTCTTAGATGGAGACTTATCAGCTGGAAAGACAACTTTCACCAAAGGGATTGGTCAAGCTTTAGGAATTAAACGAAACATTAATTCTCCAACCTTTGTCATCTTAAAACGTTATCTTGAAGAGGAGGCTAAACTATACCATATTGATTTATATCGAATGGATAGTGAAGGGGCTGACTTTGATATGGAAGACTATATCTATAGTGATGGTATTAGTGTCATTGAGTGGCCTTTTAATGTTGAGTCCTTGTTACCAAAAGAATATCTATTAGTAAAATTTGAGATTATCTCTGAAGAGGAAAGAAAAATTTCCTTTATTCCTAAAGGTCGAGATTATGAAAAGGTAGTGAAATATATATGAGACAACTTTTTATGGATTCTTCAACCAATATGTTATACATGGCAATTGGAAACAACGGTGTCCTTGTTGAATCAACCTACCGAATTGGTAAAAAAGATCATGCCAAGCATGTGGTTGACAGGATCGATCAATTATTAAAAAGAAGAGATCTAACGATTGATGATATCGATCGAATTTATATTGGTAGTGGCCCAGGGTCTTATACAGGGTTAAGAATTATTGGGATGGTCGCTAAAATGTTAGCTTACACCAAGAAAATTGAATTATATGAAGTCTCTAGTTTATACTTTTTAGCATCGGGTTATGACTTTATTGTTGGACCAATGATAGATGCGAGAAATAACAATGTTTTTTGTGGTATTTATGACCATGATCATGTTTTAGTTAATGATGGACTTAGGGCGACAAATGACTTTCAGAATTTAGCGCTTCAATTTCACGCAAAACCTGTATTGGTTAATGAGCATCATTATGAAGTGAATATTCAAAATATTATGAATATGGCTAAAAAAGTCGAAGATGTTCATAAATTTGTCCCAAATTATTTAAGAAAAACAGAGGCTGAACAAAATCTATGATTCGAAAAGCAACCTTAAAAGATACCGAAAGCATTTTTACTTTATCCAGTAACGCGCTTGATTCAACTTTTAACCAAGATTTTATCAATGATTATATCATTATAGACAATATTTATCACTTTTTTGTTTTAGAAGAAAACACGAATTTGTTGGGATTTATCATCCTTTGGGAAAGTGATAAGTATGGTCAAATTATTGATTTGGTGGTGACTGAAGAACAAAGAAGTAAAGGATACGGTAAACAATTATTAACCTATGGTTTAGATTATTTAGCCACCCTAGGGGTGAAAACCGTCACATTAGAGGTTAAGGCAACCAATTTGGTTGCGATAAAGTTATATGAATTGGCTGGGTTTCGGTTGGATCATACCAAGAAGAATTATTATGGGGATACCGACGGCCTGTTCTATTTAAAGGAGGATTTAAAGTGATTGTACTAGCAGTTGAATCAAGTTGTGATGAAACCAGTGTTGCGGTTGTTAAAGACGGTAAAGAAGTCTTAAGCAATATTGTTTTATCGCAAATTGATATTCATAAAATGTATGGTGGGGTCGTTCCCGAAATTGCCTCAAGATATCACATTGAAAACATGACGATTGTCTTTGAAGAAGCCCTCTTAAAATCTGGCGTTACAATAGATGAAATTGATGTGGTGGCTGTGACTGAAGGTCCGGGATTAATTGGGGCTTTGTTGGTTGGGATTAATGCCGCCTCAGCATTCGCTTTTGCACATCAAAAACCATTAATAGGGGTGAATCATTTAGCGGGACATATTTACGCAGCCAATATTGATACCACCTTAAAGTTTCCACTCGTTGCCTTATTAGTCAGCGGGGGTCATACCGAATTAATTTATATGAAAGATCATATGGAATTTCAAGTATTAGGCTCAACCTTAGACGATGCCGTTGGTGAAGCATATGATAAGGTCGCAAGAATGTTAGGCTTAGGTTATCCTGGCGGACCAGTAATAGATAAACTTGCCAAAGAAGGCAAAGACACTTTTAATTTAACAAGACCCTATTTAGATAAACAAGATTATAAATTTTCATTTTCAGGCATCAAAAGTGCCGTAAACAACATTGTGTATCACGCTAATCGAAAAGGTGAAGAAATCAATAAAGCCGATTTGGCAGCTAGTTTTCAAGAAGCTGTCATTGATGTTTTAATCTACAAACTTAAATTAGCGGTTGATAATTATCACGTTGATCAAGTCGTCATTGCCGGTGGCGTTGCCGCAAACTCAAGATTAAGAGAACGTGCACACGCTGAACTACCAAATAAAGAAATATTAATTCCTAAAATGAAATATTGTACCGATAACGCCGCAATGATTGGCGCAGCAGGTTATTATACGTATTTAAAGAATGGGCCTCTAAAAAACTATATCTTAGGGGGCGTTTCTGATTTAGACTTAAGCTAGAAAGAGGAGAATATGAAACTAGTTTTTAAAATCATAGGGTTAATTGTAGGGATTTTTATAGCACTGGTTATTTTTTTAGCGATTATGTTTTACAAAGATTTTAAGATGCCGGTGGAACAGTATACACAATCTGAAGCATATTTCCAAAAGCGATTGGATGATGAGCTTCAACTCATAATGACAGATGACACAAAAGAAAATATCGAAGTTACTTTAACGGAAGTTTTTATTAATCAATTTATGATGCGAGAATTATCGAAAGATAATCCAAAATATCAAGATGAAGAGTTTAAAGATGAACCAGCATATGAATATATGTATCTATCTGCCACAAGTGGCATGAGAGCTGGAATTAAAGGGGTTAGTACCGATATTTTAGAAGACAGAATTGATTTAGTGGTTTCCGTTCATGCCTTAGCAGGTAGCACAAGATTGTATAAAACTGGGGTTTATTTATCGCTAGATGTTATTTTAGATGAAGATGATGAATATGTCTTTAAAGTCAGAAAAATCAATATTGGCAAATTAGGTTTACCAGTTAAAACGGGTTTAAACATTGCCAATTATATAACCAGTAAAATTAATGGAAAATCGATTAATGAGATGGCTAATGAAGCCTTGCCTTTTGGGGTTTTTGATTCAAAAACGGCATCCTTTACGGCAACTGAACAAACCGTATTAGATTACGCTACTTCTCAAGATGTAGGCTACGGCGCTTTACTAGAAATTATTTACACGAGAAATTTAATAAATATTGCGGTGGAGGATGAAAACATTTCTATTGGATTTGCGTTAGGTCAATTAAGAAAACTACCGACCGATGCCACCTCACCAACCTTTAATCCTATTACGGATACAGCTGGACAAGTTTCATTTATGAATGGGTTAGCCGCACAGTTTTTAGCTGAGATTTTAAACCCGTCTACTAATCCTTATGTCGATTTAAATGAGATTGAAGCGAATCAAATTGTCGATTACTCATTGAAAGACTCCCTTCAATTTGAACAAGAGTTTAAACTAAAAATTGATGAAACCGAAGAAGTGATTTATCACTTTAATTCAAGCAAATTATTTTTAACAATGGAAGATAATATTTTGAGCCTTCATTTACCGTTTGCGATCACAAGAGATGGTATTACGGAAAAATTCGATATTTTATTTAATATTAATTCAACGGTATCTGTCGAAGCTGAAGACCTTGTTTTAACCATTACAGGGATGAGAATTGGGTCTTCTGTGTTAACAGAAACGGAAATTCAAATGATTGAGGATACTTATGGATCAGGCATGATTCAAGAGGGTAAAGTAAGAATTACTAAAGAACAACTCAGTGAAGCCTTTGCCGGTCAAAATATCGAGTTTAATGATGCAGAAGTTGTTAATGGGATGTTAAGGTTATATTACAACTTTAATTAAGGTAAAAAGAGTGGTTTGGGATGGTTCTAACAGTCGAAATGAGCACACATTTTTTCGTAATAAAGAAATTAAGAAACCTGCAATTTAGACTGAAACCCTGTTTAGTGTAAGTTAATAAAAAACTAAAAGACGATAAAAATATATTTTTACACTTCTTTATATAATGACTATAAGGAGGTGTTTTTTTATGGATAAGGCTTGGATACCATGAACGCAAACTACCAAGAGATTATCATGATTTAAGAAGGTTAAGTGTTGGCGAACTGACCCAAACAAAGAAACTAAAAGATTATTAAGTTAACGTTAGCAACTCAATACTTAAACAGAATAAAATAATTTACTATTTACAAATTTTAAAATATATTGTAAACTGATGCTGTATATAAACGTTCACAATTAAATTGTTTAATAAGACCGGTAATTAATTAAACATATTCGATGAAATATAATTTAACAATGTAGTAGTTAGGAGGTTACGATGAAAAAATTCTATGCCTACGGTATTTATGTTTATTTTGTAATGATAGTAATATATTGTTTTATATTAAGAATAATTTCTAATTATATTGATCCATTACTATATTTTAATATGATGTTTGATGTTACGTTATATTTGGTTTTATCCTTGGTAATAATTGGTATTTTGGGTGATGTTATTAACAATAAATTAGAAAATCAATCTTTATGGCAAAAAGTAAATTTACCAATCATTTTGCCAACATTTATGTTTATATTTTTTTATTTTATTTTTATAGATAGTATTACAATAATCGGAGTTTTTATATCTTTAATCATGTTTATAGGGCCACTATTATATGGTATAGTGATAACGCGAAAAAAAATAAACAATAAAAAGTTATTCTATTTTATAAAGTATTTATTTTTCATAATTAATATTGGGATTGTATTTTTAACTTACTTTTTGTTGCTAATCCATTATTGGCCTCGAGGTGGTGTTGTATAGAGTTTATAGGGATGAACCGTTATCGCTGATCATTTAAAACAAAAAGATAAAATTAGACAATAGTTTTTTATTTGAGGGTATTTGATATTTAATCTATGGTGCGTTGTTGTCATAAGATAGGTAATTAAGATGTGTTTGAGATAAAGGTCTGATACTAACCGTATCAAACCTTTTTCATTTACTAGAATAGAAGTCACTTCTTTAAAAAACTTTGTCAAACAAAAGGTCAGTTTATAATCGTTAATTGTTAGTATAAACAAAGAACAAGCTTGGTCTTTTCATAAGGAGAAAGACAAATAAACACTTTTATTAAATATAAAAACTGGTTTTGAGGTCAATGGCTAAATTTAAAAATAGATGAGATTCAGCAATTCAATATTTAATTGAGTTTTCTAAGATAATATCTTGAGGAAAAGTGTCCTTTAAGGTATACTATTTAGAGTAGGTGATATTATGGAAACACATTCCAATTTTATTAAAACAATTATGACAACTGATATCGAAACGGGTAAACATAAAGAAATAATTACACGTTTTCCACCAGAACCCAATGGGTTTTTACATATTGGTCATGCAAGAGCGATTATTCAAAACTTTGAGCTTGCGAAATCATTTGACGGTTATACCAATCTTAGGTTTGATGATACGAACCCTGAAAAAGAAGAAACGAAGTTTGTTGAAGCAATTATTGAAGATGTTAAATGGTTAGGTTATGAACCAAAAGCGATTTATTTTGCTTCAGATTACTTTGATGAAATGTATGATCGAGCCATTCTTTTAATTAAAAAAGGGTTGGCCTATGTGGATGACCAAACAGCCCAACAAATTTCTGAGACAAGAGGTTCTTTAACCAAGCCAGGCACCCCTTCACCTTATCAAAACCGATCCGTTGAAGAAAATCTCAGCTTATTTGAACAAATGAAGGACGGTAAGTTCAAAGAAGGTGAAAAAGTCCTTAGGGCTAAGATAGATATGTCTAATCCGAATATGAACATGAGAGATCCTGTGCTTTATAGAATCAGTTTTGATCATCATCATCGTACCAAAGATAGATGGAAAATCTATCCTATGTATGATTATGCCCATCCCATTGAAGATGCGATAGAAGGTATTACCCATTCCTTGTGTAGTATTGAGTTTGAAGATCATAGACCGTTATATGATTGGGTTGTTAGAGAAACTGAAATGCCCGAAGTCCCAAGACAAATTGAATTTGGACGTTTAAATATTGAAAACACTGTTATGTCAAAAAGATACCTACGTCAAATCGTTGAATCTGGTTTAGTAAGCGGTTGGGATGACCCAAGAATGCCAACATTATCAGGGATGCGAAAACGTGGATTTACACCTGAGGCTATTAAAGAATTTATTTTAGGCACTGGTCTATCCAAAACCAGCAATACCGTTTCAACGGATATGTTAGAATCCTTTGTCAGAGATGACTTACAAACCAAAACGCCAAAGATGATGGGGGTTATTAACCCATTAAAAGTAACCATAACCAACTATCCTGATGATAAAATCGAAAGTTTTGAAGTCCCTATGGATCCTAACAATGAATCATTAGGCAATAAAACCATCTATTTTTCAAAACACTTATACATTGAACAAGAGGATTTTATCTTAGAAAAGCCAAACAAAAAATGGAAACGGCTTGCGAAAGAGGTTGAAGTAAGGTTATTTAACACCTACTTTATTCATTGTCATGATGTTGTTTATGATCAAGCAGGAAACATCGTTGAATTATTAGTAACTTATGACCCACAAACGTTAAGTGGTTCAGGCTTTGATGAAAGAAAACCAAATGGAACCATCCATTTTGTGGAAGCGTCAACCGCTAAAAAAGCACGCTTTAATTTATACGGTCCATTGGTGTTTGATGGAGAAGGCTCATTTATGGATCGATTAAATCCAAATTCATTAGAAGTCAAAGAAGGCTATGTGGAAAAAGCAATGACAGGCATTATAGGTCCTGTTCAACTAATGCGTGTTGGTTACTTTAAACTTGACCACAAAGAAAAAGATATTGATGTCTATAACAGAGTAGTAGAACTTAAGAGTTCATTTAAATAAAAAAGGGACTTTCCCTTTTTTATATAGGAGACTTAATGATAGATTTAACGTTATTAAACAAAGAACAATCAAAAGCTGTTACGCATATTAATGGTCCTGTTTCAGTGATTGCCGGGGCAGGCTCTGGTAAAACTAAAACACTAACTTACCGAATCGCTTATATGATTACAGAAGGCATCGACCCACAATCAATTGTTGCCGTTACCTTCACTAATAAAGCAGCAGCTGAAATGAAAGAAAGAGTCATGAACCTAGTTGGAGAAAAAGGGTATTTAACCCAAATTTCAACATTTCACGCTTTTTGTTCACGCTTTTTAAGAAATGAAATTACGAATTTAAATCAGGGTTATACCAGAAGATTTTTAATTATTGACGAAGATGATTCTAAACAAATTATTAGAGATACGGTTAAAGAACTAAACTATGATTCCAATAAGTATAGTTCAAATAGGCTTAAAAATCTTTTTTCTAAAATCAAAAACGGTCAATATGATTTCTTGGATTTTGATGAAACTAAAATATTTAATGCCTATAATCAATATTTAAAAGACAACAACGCTTTAGATTTTGATGATTTGATTTTGAAGACAATAGAAGTTTTTAATCGTTGTCCAGAAGTTAAAGATTATTACAACCGGCAATATGAATATATCTTAGTTGATGAGTTTCAAGACACCAATAAAACGCAATATGAATTATTGAAACTTCTCATCGGTTCTAACAACAACATTTTTGTCGTCGGTGACCCAGATCAAAGTATCTATTCATTTAGAGGCGCCCATTACGAGAATCAAAATCGTTATATGATCGAATTTAGTCCTAAGGTTTATGTTTTAGATCAAAATTATCGTTCAACGACCAAAATATTAGATGCTGCCAATCGTTTAATCAGCTATAATTCGGGAAGAACCGTTGAAAAGAATTTAACAAGCAATTTAGGTGAAGGCCTTAATGTCGTTCATCAAATTAGAGAATCCGACCGAGATGAAGCTTATTTTGTCACTAAGGCAATTGAAGATTTAGTGTTTAAAGGCACTGATTATAACGATATCGCCGTATTATACAGAGCCAACGCCATCAGCCGTGTCTTTGAAGAATCTTTTTTAAAAAATAATATCCCTTATGTTATTTATGGGGGTTTATCTTTTTTTCAAAGAAAAGAAATTAAAGATATCTTAGCTTATATCCGCTTGTGTCTTAACCCGATGGATAATATTTCTTTAAAACGGATTATTAATGTGCCAAGACGTAAGATTGGTCAAGTCACCATTCAAAAATTAGAAACTTACGCGACCATTTATAATGTTAGTCTGTTTGACGCAATTGATAAAGTCGATTTAGGAAAAACGGTCAAACAAAATCTCATCGATTTTAAAAATTTAATTATCAATTTAACTGAATCACTTAGTAAAATAAACCATCTGCCTGATGTGGTAGATTTAGTGGGTAAGAAGAGTGGTTACTACGATATGTTAATGAGCGAAGGCAATGAGTCAAAAGATCGCTTGGATAATATCAATGAATTAAAAGCGGTTTTCTATCAAGGCACTTTTGATTATCAAATGCCGCCTTTAGAAGCCTTACAACTTATACTCGATGATTTATCTTTAAAAACAGATGTTGATTTTGATAATTCAGCCAACACCGTCAAACTAGCAACCATCCACCAAGTTAAAGGATTAGAATTCAAGGTCGTCTTTTTAGTTGCTTTAGAAGAAGGCATTTTCCCAAGTGAACAGTCTTTTAGTGAGTTTGATATTGAAGAAGAAAGACGGGTTTGTTATGTGGCAATGACACGTGCTAAAGAAAGATTAATTATCTCTCATGCCCGAACAAGATTTAGATATGGTGAAATTCGGTACAATATGCCTTCTAGATTTATTACTGAAATGGATATCCTGCCCGATAAACCAGTCACCCCGGTAAGAGAACAACCCCTTTCCCCTTATGATTTCTTAGATAATATTAATCAAACAGAAAAAGAAGAGATTATCCCAGGCGATCGAGTTAAACATGAAAAATATGGCTTTGGGGTAGTGGTTGGGTTAGATGAAGATGTGATAAAAATTGCCTTTGGGATGGAGTTTGGAATCAAAATGTTTACCCCAGGACACCCTTCCATTAAAAAAGTAAAAAAGGACATCTAAAGCTACTTATTATAGTAGTAGGTGATGTCATGTTAAATAAGAATCAATTAAAAGCGGTCATGGCAAATGACCGCTTTATCTTTTTACTAGCTGGTGCTGGGACAGGTAAAACAACCGTGATTGAAAATAGAGTTAAAAGGTTAATTAAAGAAGGACATCATAAGATGTTATTAATATCTTTTACGAAAAAGAGTGCTGAATCATTAAGAAGAAGAATCAATACAGAACTTGAAACTGTCATTACTTCGACTTTTCACGGGTTTTGTTACCAAGCCCTAAAAGATATTTATAAACTGGATATTGTTACCGAAGATCAGTTGCTAATTAGTGGTTTTACCAATCATGAGATTAAAGAAATTGATTGTTTTAAAAGAAATAATCAAACGAATTATTTAGTTAAAAAATATAATCAATACTTGCGTGATAATAAATTGTTCGATTTTACGGATTTAGAGGTTTTAATGTTAAAGAAAATGAAAAGTGATAAGCTGTTTTCGAAGCGAATAAAAGACTCGTTTGATTATATTTTTATTGATGAATTTCAAGATACCTCCGATATTCAATATGAACTCATTAAAACTTTAAAAACAAGCACCAATGCCTTCTTTTGTGTGGGTGATCCTGATCAAAGTATTTATGCATTTAGAGGGGCATCAAGAAGAGTCATCGATTTATATTTAAAAGAATTTAAAGCCGCTTTATATTTGTTAGATTTAAATTACCGTTCTTCTCAAGAAATTATTCGATTAGCGAACAATCTTATTAAACATAATGACAATCGCTATGGTAAAAAACTCGTTTGTTTTATCAAGGAAAAAGGGCATATTGATTTAAAATATTTTAAAAATACTGAGATAAAAAACCAATATATTTTAAATGAAATTAGATTATTATTAAATAGGGGCATTAAACAAGAAGATATCGCAATCCTTTATCGTAACCATTTTGTTGCCAATAAACTTAAAGATTGTCTTTTTGAAACGTATTTTGAACGGATTCAATTGATGACGATTCATCAAGCGAAAGGGTTAGAGTTTAAAGTGGTTTTTATGATTGGAATGAATGAAGAAATCCTTCCTATGAGTCAAATAGACATTGAAGAAGAAAGAAGGTTGATGTATGTTGGGCTCACCAGATCACAACGGTATTTGTATATCATGGTTAATCTAGAAACCCATCAACCATCTAGATTTATTTTGGAACTTTTTAGGTCTTAACTCCACATACTTATATTAAGTATGGTATAATTAATTTGGTGATTTTAATGGATCAAATTAAAAAAAAGATGGCCGAATTAGAGGCGATTATTACTGAGGCTAATTACCAATATTACACTTTAGATAATCCTAAAATTAGTGATTATGCCTACGATGCTTATTTAAAAGAATTAATAGAACTTGAAAACAATTATCCTGAATTAAAAAGTAAAACCTCTCCAACCATGAAAATTGGCGGGGTTGTTTTAGATAAATTTAACAAGATTACCCATAAAGTACCGATGATGAGTCTTTCTAATGTCTTTAATTATGATGAGTTAAGGGCCTTTGATGCGCGCGTTAGGAAAGAGGTTAAAGACTTTACTTATGATTTAGAGTTAAAGATAGATGGGTTAGCGATTAACTTAATTTATGAAGAAGGACGCTTAGTAACGGCTGCGACACGTGGTGATGGTGTTGTTGGCGAAGACGTTACCGAGAATGTAAAAACCATTCAAAGTATTCCATTGAAATTAAAAAAACCTTACACTCTAGAAGTTAGAGGTGAGGTTTATATGCCTTATAAATCGTTTGATAAATTGAATAAAGAAAAAGAAGAAGCAAATGAAGAATTATTTAGAAATCCAAGAAATGCCGCGGCGGGAACCATTCGTCAATTAGATTCCAAAATTGTCAGTAAGCGCGGTTTAGATATGTTTTCTTATACCCTATTGAATCCTGAAAATTATAACCTTAAAACGCAAACGGACAGTTTAGCGTTTTTAAGTGAACTTGGTCTTAAGGTTAATCAAGAATACCAAACCGCAGCTTCCATTGATGAAGTCATCGAAATAATTGAAATGTTTGATGAAAAGCGGAAAAAACTCACTTATGATACCGATGGCGTTGTGATTAAAGTGAATGAATTTAATTTATATGAAGAAATTGGTTATACAGCCAAATTTCCCAAATGGGCAACTGCCTATAAATTTAAACCAGAAGAAGTTGAAACAAAATTAAACAGTATTACTTATCAAGTCGGTAGAACGGGCGTAATTACACCGGTTGCGGAGTTAGAAAGTGTTTTAATAAGTGGTTCGATGGTTGCCAGAGCGACCCTGCATAATGAAGACTATATTAAAGACTTAGATATCGAAATTGGCGATATCGTTGTTGTAAGAAAAGCCGGCGAAATCATTCCTGAAGTTGTCAAACCGGTGGTTGAAAAAAGAGTTAACACCACCAAGTTTGAAATGATTCATGACTGTCCTTCTTGTCATTCAAAATTAATTAGAGAAGAAAACGAAGCGGACTGGTATTGCGTGAACCCTACTTGTCCAGCCCAAATTGTGAATAAAATGGTTCATTTTGCCTCACGAGGCGCCATGAACATTGATACTTTAGGGGAAAAAGTAGTCCATACGTTATATGAAGCGGGCTATTTAAAGGATATTTTAGATATCTATAAACTAAAAGACTATGAAACAGAATTGATTGATTTAGATCGAATGGGACCTAAGAAAGTCGCAAACTTATTAGAGGCCATTGAACAATCTAAAGATATGCCATTAGACAAATTAGTGTTTGGATTAGGAATCAGACATGTTGGGGCTAAAGTGGCTAGAATATTGGTTGATAATTATCCTTCTTTAGAACTATTAAAAGAAGCGAAGGCAGATGACTTAAAGAACATCTTTGAAATTGGCGATGCTATTGCCGGTAGTGTCGAGGCGTATTTTAACACGGATTATGCGACACATTTAATTGAATCTTTAAAATCGTTCGGTGTTAAAACAACTTTTGAAGTAGAAGAAAAAAACTTAAATCACCAATTTTCTGGTAAAACATTCGTTTTAACCGGAAAACTGGAAAACTATACTCGAGAAGAAGCCGCACAGTTAATTGAATCTTTCGGGGGAAAAATTACCAGTTCCGTCAGTAAGAAAACGGATTATGTTATCGCTGGTAGTGATGCAGGTTCAAAATTAGTTAAAGCAAGAAGTTTAAATATTACCATATTAGATGAAAAACAATTGAAAGAGATGACTCATGAATAACGATTATATCGTCATAAAAGGCGCAAAAGAAAATAATTTAAAGAACATTGATTTAAAACTGCCTAAAAATAAATTGATTGTGATGACGGGTTTGTCTGGTTCGGGTAAGTCAAGTTTAGCATTTGATACTTTATACCAAGAAGGTCAACGCCGCTACGTTGAATCCTTAAGCAGTTATGCCAGACAGTTTTTAGGTAGTTATGAAAAACCAAATGTGGAAAGAATTGACGGATTAAGCCCCTCAATTTCAATTGACCAAAGATCAACTTCTAAAAATCCCAGAAGTACGGTAGGAACCAATACCGAGATATATGATTTTTTAAGACTTCTATATGCTAGAATTGGTGTCCCTTATTGTCCTGGATCTGATATACCACTATCTAAACAAACCATCGAAGAAATGACTCAAAGGGTAATGGAATTAGAAACGGGGAGTAAAGTAGTGATCATGTCTCCTGTTGTGAGAAGACAAAAGGGGACCCATAAAAAGCTTTTAGATGCATTAAGAAAAGACGGTTTCACCAGAGTAAAAATTGATGATGTTTTAGATGAATTAGATGAAACCATCGTCTTAGATAAGAATAAGAATCATGACATTTCTTTAATTATCGATCGATTAATAGTTAAAGAAGGCATTGAATCAAGATTATCTGATTCTATTGAGCTTGCCAGTAGTAAATCGGGCGGCTATGTTGATGTTGAAGTAAATGGCAGTAGAACGCTTCATTTTTCTGAATTTTACGCTTGTGAAGGGGTCGACTTTACAATTCCTGATTTAGAACCAAGATTATTTTCCTTCAACTCTCCCATTGGGGCTTGTGATGAATGTAAAGGCTTAGGGAAGAAACTTAACATTAGTGAAAATTTGGCCCTTAATTATGAAAAATCAATTAATGAAGGTGGAATCCTTCCTTATAAAAATCAAGATGATGAAAATCTTCAAGGTCAAGAATTAAGTCAAGTGTGTCAACATTATCAAATTGACATGGATGTTCCAATTAAAGAAATAGATCGTGATAAATTAGATATTATTTTATATGGTTCAAAAGAAAAAATTAGAATTAAGACAGTTAGTTCCAGTGGCCGTATTTACGATACCATGAGACCTTATGAAGGGGTTTTGACAAACCTAGAAAGAAGACATGGCGAAACAACCTCGGAATGGATAAGGGAATGGATTGAATCTTATATGACTGAATCTGCTTGTCCAAAGTGTCAAGGCAAAAGATTAAATGACGCTGCCTTATCCGTTAAAATAAATAACTATGATATCGCAAGATTGACTGATTTATCCGTATCTGAAGAATTAGAACTGTTTAAAACACTAAAATTAGATAAAACGCAAGCCTTAATTGCCAAATCAATTTTAGATGAAGTGATTCAACGCTTAACCTTTTTAGAAGACGTTGGTTTAGGGTATTTAACCTTATCTAGAGAAACTTTAACCTTATCCGGTGGGGAAGCTCAAAGAATTAGACTAGCGACCCAAATTGGTTCTAGTTTAAGTGGGGTTTTGTATGTTTTAGATGAACCTTCAATTGGTCTACACCAAAGAGATAACCATATGTTGATAAACACATTAAAGAAAATGCGTGATTTAGGAAATACTTTAGTTGTTGTCGAGCACGATGAAGAAACCATGTTAGAAAGTGATTGGTTGGTAGACATCGGACCTGGTGCAGGGATAAATGGGGGTTATGTGGTCGCCGAGGGGACACCAGAAGATGTGATGAAGGTAACTGAATCAATTACTGCCCAGTATTTGACAGGAAAAAAGAAAATTGAAGTGCCTAAAAACCGGAGAAAAGGTAGTGGCAATTATTTAGAAGTTATTAATGCGAGACAAAATAATTTAAAAAATATTAACGTGAAGTTTCCCCTTGGCAAACTCATTTGTGTAACGGGGGTAAGTGGATCGGGTAAATCCAGTTTAGTCAATGAAGTCTTATATAAGGGACTCCATAGAATGTTATATCGTGGTAAGGATGAACCGGGCTTATTTGATGAAATAAAAGGGTCTGAATCGATTAAAAAAATGATTGAGATTTCTCAAAGTCCGATTGGGAGAACCCCGAGAAGTAATCCAGCTACTTACACCGGTGTCTTTGATGACATAAGAGATTTATTTTCAATGACCAATGAATCTAAAATACGCGGTTATAATAAATCAAGATTTTCTTTTAACGTTAAAGGGGGACGCTGTGAAACTTGTAAAGGTGATGGCGTTACTAGAATCAGTATGCACTTCTTACCAGATGTGTACGTTAAATGTGAAGTTTGTGGGGGAAAAAGGTATAATAGAGAAACACTCCAAGTTAAGTTTAAAGGTAAAACCATCGCGGATGTGTTAGATATGACGGTTGAATATGCTCTAGATTTTTTTGACAACGTGCCGAAAATTAAAAATAAACTTCAAACTATTTATGATGTTGGGCTAGGCTATATTCAATTAGGCCAATCCGCAACAACATTATCTGGTGGTGAAGCTCAAAGAGTAAAACTTGCCAGTGAACTATACAGGAGAATTACCGATACATCATTATACATTTTAGATGAACCGACAACCGGTCTTCATTCTGATGATGTTAACCGGTTAATGCGTGTATTAAACCAAATTACCGATGAAGGGGCGACAGTCATTATCATTGAACACAATTTAGATGTGATAAAATGTGCTGATCACGTGATTGACTTAGGTCCTGAAGGTGGTTTGTTAGGGGGGTATATTGTTGCTGAAGGAACCCCTGAACAAATTGCGAAAGTAGAAAAATCTTATACGGGACAATATTTAAAGAAGGTATTATAAACAAATGAAAAATGAAGAAAATGATAAGAAAGATCCTTTAACGGAAGAAGAAAAAGAACAAGCCCAAAAAAAGCTTGAAGAAGAACTCTATAAAGCGATGGAAAACGACGAAACTTTTCAAAAACGGAAACGCTTTGCCTTGATGTTTTCATATGGACTTAGTTTAAACCTATTGACACACATATTATTATCACTCGTGGTTAATATTGTGATATTTAGTGTTGTTTTAGGGATTACTCAATTAGGATTAATTCAAGATCACTTCATTTATTTGTTATGTATCATTTTGTTTACATTCGTTGAAATATCGATTAAAATAACGTTAAGAAAGTTAGTCCCAGGCTTATTGATTAGAAGTTTAGGTATTGTTGATTTAATCATTGAAGTATTATTGTTTTACACCATTTTTGAATTATTAGAAGGCATCGTTTTCAACCATGCCTATAAGCTATTTGTTTATGTATTGTTGTTCTCAATATTAAGGTTTATCGTTAGTTATCAGATTAGAAAGTTCTTTTACAATAAGAAAAGAGGGTTAAGATGAAAGTAATTAAAGTGATTCAACTCGCTAAAGAAAATGATTTGGAAATGGTTGCAGGAGAAACTGGATTAGATAAACCAGTCACAGAGGTTATGATTTCAAGACCAGGGATTGAGTTAGCTGGTTTTATGGAGTTTTTTGATCCAGAAAGAGTCATCTTAATTGGTTCAAAAGAAGCTTCATTCTTAAATTTATTAGATGCGTCACTTCAAGAAAAACGTCTCACTGAAATTTTCAAATTAAATCCGCCAGCTCTTATTTTTTCAACCAATGTTGAGATAAAAGATATCTTCATTAAGTTAGGTAATAAGTATCATGTGCCGATCTTAAAAAGTAAGTTACGAACAACCGCCCTAAATTCCAAGCTATATAGTTATCTTCAAGAAAATCTAGCCAAAAGACAAACCGTTCATGGGGTTCTTATGGATATCAATGGGATGGGGACTTTAATTATTGGAAAAAGCGGGATTGGTAAATCTGAAACCGCTTTGGAATTAATTAAAAGAGGACATATGTTAATTAGTGATGATCGCGTGGATATCTTTCAAAAAGATGTAGGAACCCTCATCGGTGAAGCACCAAAGATTTTAGAAAGGTATTTAGAAGTTAGAGGCATTGGGATCATTGATGTTGTTTCAATGTTTGGGATTGGTTCATATCGAGAATCTAAGAAAGTTAGGTTGGTGGTTGAACTAGAAAAGTGGGAAGAAAAGAAAAACTATGATAGACTGGGTTTAAACACCAAAACAACCAAATACTTTGATACAGAAATACCAATTGTTACCACTCCAGTATTACCAGGAAGAAACGTAGCACTATTAGTTGAAAGTGCAGCCATGAATGAGAAATTAAAATATCTGGGTTATCATGCAGCATTTAATTTAACCAGAGAAGTGATGAGGAATATAAAAGACAATGAACAAGAATAAAAATACCAATGAGAATAAATTCAAAGCCCATTTTTTAGATTATAAAGAACCATACGCTATCGGTATTGGTTTCGTGTTATGGTTTATTATACTATTGTTAATTGCGACCCTAGGCCAAACCCCACCATTTGAAAAGAACGCCCTTGAGTTAGGCTCTTTAAGAGTTGCTTGGTATGCAATCTTTATTCTAACAGGAATCATCTTCGCGGTGATTTTGGCGATTAGAGAAGCTAAGTATTTAGGCATCGATGTTAACCATCTCACAGACGGCATCTTAATTGCGGTTCCCCTCTCAATCATTGGGGCAAGACTATACTATGTCATCTTTGACCCTGCAGGGCATGCCGGCTATAACAATATTGGTGATGTGTTTAACATTGCTGGGGGTGGTTTGGCTATTCATGGGGCAATTATAACAGCCATTATATTTGTTATCATTTATACAAAGGTAAGAAAAATGAATCTCTGGGCCCTTTTAGATATTTTAGCGCCAGGGTTTTTAATTGGTCAAATCTTAGGCCGTTGGGGGAACTTTTTTAACCAAGAAGCCCATGGTGGTCCAATTTCAACCAATACCTATAATTTCTTAAAAGTAATTCTCCCTAATTTTATTTTAGAAAACATGAATATTGGCGGGATCTATTATCATCCTACTTTCTTATATGAAGGATTATGGAATTTGGCAGGGCTTATCACAATCTTAATTGTAAGACGAAAAAGAATCTTTAAACTGGGTGATTTAATTGGGTTATATTTGATTTGGTATGGATTAGGAAGAGGTTTATTAATTGAACCATTTAGAACAGACCCATTAATTATATTTGGTTTAAGAGTTAACGTTATCTTCTCATTAGGGATTTTTGTGGTAGGGGGGATTGCCTACATGATTATCAAAAACCTTTTAAATAGAGATATTCCTTATTATTTAGATATTGTCAAAGAAAATGTTCCTTTAGTTGAAAAAGAAAAACAAGAAAAGGCACTACAAAAGAAAAAATGATTGACACAATTCTTTTTGATTTAGATGGCACTTTAATAGATTCCAATCAACTAATTATCGATTCATTTAAAGAAGTATTTGAAAAACAGTATCCCAACCTTGAAGTAAGTGAAACGGAATATGTTAGTTTTATTGGACCGACCTTATGGGAAAGTTTTGGTAAATATGAAAAAGATCCAGTTAAAATAGATGCCTTAGTGGCGCTATATAAACGTTATAATAAAAATAAGCATGATGGCGCAATTAAGCCTTTTCCTCATGCTGTAGACTTACTTAGAACCCTTAAACAAAGAGGGTATAAAGTCGGGGTTGCTTCATCTAAAATGCATGAAGTGGTTAATCAAGGTTTAAGCATTTCAGGTCTAATCGATTTTGTCGATGTGGTCGTGGGGATGGATGATGTCACTGCACACAAACCAAATCCGGAAGCATTACTTAAGGCTCTTGAATTATTGGGTGGTAATAAAGCTATTTATATCGGTGATCATCCCAATGATATTATAGCTGGTAAAAATGCCAACATGACAACCATTGGGGTTAGTTATACATGGCACTTAGATAAGTTAATAGCATCAAATCCTGATTACTTAATCAATGATTTAATGGAGGTTTTGAACTATGTATGATTTAATTATTATTGGTGCAGGTCCTGCAGGGATTACCGCTGGGATATACGCTAAAAGAGCGAACTTGAAAGTGGCAGTTATTGAAAGAGGCGCTCCAGGTGGGCAAATGGTAAATACGTCAGAAATTGAAAACTATCCGGGTTATGAAAAGTTAGCCGGGGGTGATTTATCATTAGCGATGTTTAATCATGGAATGGGTTTAGGGGTAGAATATATTTTTGATGAAGTTAAAATGATTATTCATGATCACGTAAAAGAAATCGTTTTAAATAATGCCACTATCAAAACCAAAGCCGTTATTATTGCCACCGGTGCCAACCCGAGAAAACTTGGATTAAAGCATGAGGACGCCTTATCCAGTAGAGGGATTAGTTGGTGTGCCATCTGTGATGGTCCGATCTATAAAGGCGAGGATGTTGTTGTCGTAGGAGGCGGTAATTCGGCTGTTGAAGAAGCAACCTATTTAGCAACACTTGCAAAAAGCGTTACCGTTGTTCAAAACCTAGATTCATTAACAGCTGATGCAAAAGCAACCGAGTTATTACTTAAAAAAGAGAATGTGAAAATTCATTATAATTCAGTGGTTAAAGAATTTTTAATCAACGAAGATGAAACATTAAAAGGGGTTAAGATTGTTAACAATGATAATATTGAAACAAATATCCCAGCAAATGGGGTATTCGAATATATCGGCTTTAAACCATCTACAGAAGCATTTGTTGATTTAGGTATTTTAAATAAACAGGGTTATATTGAAACCGATGAATTTATGGGGACAAAACTAGCGGGAATATACGCTGCTGGAGACGTAAGAGTGAAGCAAATCAGACAAGTTGTTACGGCGACTAGTGATGGCGCGATCGCGGCTCAAAATGTATTAAAATATTTAGAAACGTGGGAATGAAATGACATTTGCGAGAAGTGTAAAAGAAGAATTAACCAGAATAGATTCATCAAAATCAATGATATTAGCTGAACTTTCAGCTCTTTTACATTTGTCTGGAGAAGTCGTTTACAATAAAGAGGGGCTATTTATTGAATTTACTTCTTCAAATATTGCGATTACAAGACGGTTTGTGAGTTTGGTAAAAGATTTATATGACGCTGAGGTGGAATTATTTAAAAAAGAAGGTTCTAATTTGAAGAAGTCTGGGATGTTGGTCATTATCAAATCTCACACAAAACAAATTGTGAGTGAACATAGCTTATTAGAGGAAAATACCTATAACTATGATTTATTAACCGCATCTAATGAGGAAAAACAAGCTTATTTAAAAGGGGCTTTTTTAGCCAGTGGGTCAGTAAATGATCCGATTAAACCAAATTACCACTTAGAAATATTTACAAAGAGTAAAAATGAAGCGATTTATGTTCAAAGATTAATGAATCACTTTGATTTAAATGCGAGAATAACAAAAAGAAGAAATGGTTTAATTATTTATATTAAAGAAGCAGAAGCAATCAGTGAATTTTTAAAAGTGATTGGGGCTTATGATTCAGTTTTTAAATATGAAGATTTAAGAATACAAAGAGATTTTAATAACTCAATCAATCGCGTGATTAATTGTGAAATTGCCAATGAAAAGAAAACCTTGGATGCGGCTAATAATCAACTTTCACAAATAAAACTAATTAAACAATATAAAGATATTGATTCATTGGATTCTAAAACAAGGGAAATTATCTTGTTAAGGGAAGAAAACCCCAACAGTAGTCTTAATGAATTAGCAACAGCTTATGAACAAAAAACAGGCGATAAGATGAGTAAAAGTGGAATAAATCATCGGCTAGTAAAGATTAGAGAACTTGCGTTAGATATTGTTGAACAAATAAAAGAAGGTCAATAGAAATATTTTTACCTTGTATATTGTTGTCAAATTAGGTATAATTATAAAGATGTGAAGGAGAATTGACATGTCTAAAAATAACAATCAAACAAAAACATACAAGGGCAAAAAACCAACACCCCAAAAACAACAAAAACCAAAAGTAAGTAAATCACTTTGGATTACCTTAAGCGTTGTTTTAGTATTTGGTTTAGTGGTTGGAATATATTTTATTATAGAAAGTTTTAAGAAGGAAACAGAAGTGACTCGTTATGATAATATTACCCATCTTGAGTTAGATCAGTTTCAAGCATTATTAGGTGAAGATAAAACACCACTTGATGATATTGAAGATGCCATTAAACATGATATATATGTGTTTATTTACAATGAAGATTATGATGTTTGCACAACGTGTGCTGAACTTGAAAATCTGATTAATGAAAAAGCTTTAAAGGAAGGTAGAACTTATACATTCTTTGTCTTAAATTACACAGACTACCCTACAATTAAAGAAGAACTTTCAACCAACTTTTTACCTAATATGCCTGTCTTGGTTCATATTGAAGGTGAATCAATCCTTGAAGGTAAGACTTATACGAATAAACTTGAGATTCAATCTGCATTAAGCAAATTATAATTAAAAGGGTCCTAGGACCCTTTTAAGACGATTTTAGGAGGTTATATGAATAAAGAATTAATAATCGAGGTATCAAAAAGTCTACAAGTAAAGCCAGAACAAGTCGTAACGGTTTTAAATTTACTTGAAGAAGGAAACACCATTCCTTTTATTGCGAGATATCGTAAAGAAGTGACTGGTGGGTTAGATGAAGAACAAATTGGTGAAATTCATAAAGAATGGAGTTACGGGGTTTCTTTACAAAAACGTAAAGACGATGTTATCCGTTTAATTGACGAAAAAGGGTTAATGACCGAAGCGTTATTAAATCAAATTAATGTGTCTACTAAACTGGTTGAAGTTGAAGACTTATATAGACCTTACAAAGAAAAGAAGAAAACCAAAGCAACCGAAGCGATTAAGAATGGATTAGAACCATTTGCAGAATGGATTAAAACATTCCCAGTTGAAGGTAGTTTACAAGAAGAAGCTTTAAAATATTTAAACGAAAACGTTAAAAATGAAGCCGATGCGATTCAAGGGGCAAAATTTATTATTGCTGAACAAATTAGTGATCACGCTGAATTCCGTAAGGCATTAAGAGAACTGATGGCAAAAGATGGTGTGATTACCTCAAAAGCAAAAAAAGAAGCTGCTAGCTTGGATGAAAAAGGATTATACGAACAGTATTATGATCATCTTGAAAAGGTATCTTCGATTCCACCACATCGCGTATTAGCCATGAATAGAGCGGAAGCTGAAAAAGTGATTACCGTTACCATTGATGTTGATAAAGATCAAATGCAAGCCTACCTTGAAACAAAAATGATTGGTACGCATCAATCATTTGTCAATGATGAAATTAAAGATGCGATTGCAGATTCTATTAAACGTTTAATTTATCCATCAATTGAAAGAGAAATTCGGAGTGAATTAACTTCGATAGCTGAAGATCAAGCGATTGAAGTTTTCGCAGTTAACTTAAAAAATTTATTGTTACAACCACCGATGAAAGAACAAGTGGTTTTAGGAATGGACCCAGCCTTTAGAACAGGCGTTAAGTTAGCCGTTGTTAATCAACAAGGGACTGTTTTGGAAAAAGGCGTTATTGAACCACATGAAAAGTATATTGGTGAAAAAGGCGCCGCTTCTAGAATTCCAATTAGTCAAAGAACTGTGGTTCAAATGATTAAAAAGCATAATGTTGACATTATCGCTATTGGCAACGGAACCGCCTCAAGAGAAACAGAAGCATTCGTTTCAAATTTATTAAAAGAATATAAATTACCGACTAAGTATGTTATCGTTAATGAGTCAGGCGCATCGGTTTATTCAGCTAGTGAAATTGCGAGAAAAGAATTCCCAGACTATAGTGTTGAAGAAAGAAGTGCTGTTTCAATCGCAAGACGTCTTCAAGATCCACTTTCTGAACTGGTTAAAATTGATCCAAAATCGATTGGGGTTGGTCAATACCAACATGACGTTTCTCAAAAGAAATTAAGTGATACACTAGATATTATCGTCTCTAACGCAGTTAACAGCGTTGGTGTTAATGTGAACACTGCCTCAGAATCTTTATTAAACTATGTATCAGGTTTTGACAAACGGGTTAGTGAAAATTTAGTGGCGTTTCGTGATAAAAATGGCGCCTTTAAGAATAGAAAAGATTTAATGAACGTGCCTCGCTTAGGGGAAAAAGCTTTTGAACAATCCGCTGGTTTCTTGAGAATTACGGAGGGATCTGAAGCATTAGATATGACTTCAATTCACCCAGAAAGTTACGAAGCAGCTAAAAAAGTGATGAATAAGTTAAAGTTATCACCTGAGATGATTGGTAAACCAATGGCACAACTTTATGTTGGAATACTTACGCACCGTGAGAAACAAGCGATGATGGAAGAATTTGGGATTGATAAATATACACTTGAAGATATTTTAGATGCTTTCGTTAAACCATTAAGAGACCCACGTGATGAATTTAGCACACCTCAACTTAGAAGTGATATTCTCAACTTAGAAGACTTAAAAGAAGGAATGCAGTTAGAAGGAACGGTTAGAAATGTGGTTGCTTTTGGAGCCTTCGTGGATGTTGGTTTACATGAAGATGGTTTAGTCCATATATCTAAAATGTCAAAATCGTTTGTTAAAGACCCATCAACAGTTGTTTCTGTTGGAGATGTCATTAAAGTATGGGTAATTGGAATTGATAAAGTTAAGGGGAAAGTTTCTCTCTCAATGATTCCCCCTAGATAATAGTTAGGAGTACTGATAATTTCAGTACTTTTTTCTTTTCTTGGTTGACTAAAAAGGTTAAATACGGTATCATATAATAGCGCATTTGGAGTAGTACTCAAGAGGCTGAAGAGGCGCCCCTGCTAAGGGTGTAGGTCGACTAAAATCGACGCGAGGGTTCAAATCCCTCCTGCTCCGCCATATTGAAAGCATAGGTTTGATACAAAAGCGATTTACCAATCGCCTTAAGTGTCAAGCCTTTTTAATTGTATAAAAGTGGTAAACATACCACAAAAATTTAAGAGATGCAAAAATAATATGGGATGCTAATTTTGTATTACAAGTAGTTTCCCAACACATATAAGAAGCATAGATTTGATATATTTTTCATTGGTCACGAGAAAGTAGAAATGTATCAAACCTTAATTAAGTCCCGGTTGAGATTTAAACTCAGCTGGGATTTTATATTTTAATTTATATAAAAAATGTTCATACTTACAATAATGTTTAAAATTTTTGATGGTTTGATGAACAGCGTTGGATTTCCAAAGATTACTAGTCTTAAATCAGCGATTACATAGAGAGTAAATCAATATTTTATCTATAAGAATGGTACAAATGTATCTATGTTCATAAAACTAAATAATATATTGGTAAATATTCATAAAACTAAATATATATGCTATAATATAGGAAAGAGGTGGTTTGCCATGTCAATAATTTATAAAGGATTATTCGAAGTGTTAAGTAAGAAAAATATATCAATATCAGAAATGTCAAAAGACTTGAATCTATCATCAGCAACTCAAGCTAAATTTAGAAAAGGTGAATATGTTTCACTTCAAACATTGGAGTCTATCTGTAGATATTTATCGGTTAGCCTCAATGATATCGTATCATTTCTGACTGTAGACAACCCATCTATCTTATATCAACGATTAAGAGAAGAAATGTCTCATAAAATAAAAGGAAGTATTTATCATGAAACACAAATACTATTAACTTATAATTCAAATCATATTGAAGGAAGTCGTCTATCATCTGATCAGACTAGGTACATTTTTGAAACTAATACCATTGGATTGGACAAAGATGATTCAATTAATGTGGATGATATTATAGAAACTCAAAACCATTTTAGATGTATTGACTATATGATTAAATCTGCTTTAGAACCATTATCTGAAGCATTAATTAAGGATTTACATAGAATCCTAAAAACAGGAACAAGTGATGCTAAACTCGATTGGTTTAATGTTGGTGCGTATAAACAAAGACCCAATACAGTAGGTGGTATAGAGACAACCCAACCGGCTAATGTTCAAAGCGAATTACTATCCTTGATTGGTAAATATGAAAACAAAAAAGCGTATTCTTTTGAAGATATAATAGAATTTCATTATCAATTTGAATGTATACATCCATTTCAAGATGGTAATGGTAGAGTCGGAAGATTAATTGCCTTTAAAGAATGTTTACGTCACGGATTTGTTCCATTCACGATTGATGAAAGTATTAAACAATTTTATTATAGAGGTTTAAAGGAGTGGAAAAGTGAAAGAGGCTATCTTATGGATACCTGTCTATCTGGACAAGACAGATATAAGAAATTACTTGATATGTTCAATATTAGCTATGAATAATTAAGTAAAAAGTAATATATCAAACTATTAAATATATGGAAGGTGAAGTGTACGAAAAAATCGTACAGGTCAAAATGATATCTAAAGATGGCAAACAGCGACTAACGGATGTTGTTAACACGACCCTCCTTTTAAGGTTAATTCAATCTATTCCTTCACCGAAAGCAGAACCATTTAAAATGTGGTTAGCACAAGTGGGTTAACCGTTAAAGAGTATAAAGCACATAAAGACTTAATAAAGAAGGAAGTGAGTTGACTACAATGTGTAGCCAACTAAAAATGAGTTTAAAAGACGGAAAAAATATCAAACAGATGTACTTAGTACAAAGGGAATATATAGGTTAATTCAATCGATACCATCACCAAAAGCAGAATCATTAAAATGTGGTTGGCACAAGTGGGTTCTAATCGTTTAGATGAAATTGCTGATCCAGAAAAAGCGATTCAAAGAGGGGCTGCTTTTTATATTAAAATTAGCATCCTAACACATTTTAAATTGAACTGGCTTTCAAAACTTAGAGATAGGATATACAACATAACTTATCAATAACAAGGAAGCCCTTTTTTATTATCAACGACTGAGATAAAAATACCTCAATGTTTATACAAACGAATAAAAAACAATCGACTGATTTTTCGAACGAATGAAAAACTATCGACCGTTTATGCGAACGAATAAATAAATAGTTATCAACTATCGATTACTTAACCACTTGAATATACTAAATATCATGTTAAATTAGCGCCCTTAATTGTATCTATTGTTTTAATGGGGTGTCTAATATTTATAAAGGGTGCTAATTTGGATTAAAATAAGTACCCCAACACATTTACATAGATTGTTACCTTAGGGTAACTTTTTATTTTAGAAACCTAACTAAACAATTAGTTTGTTAATAAATTAATAAATAAAATTAAGTTTTTATTCCTGTATATACGGTCATAAAGCCTTAAATAAAATACCTTATAAAAATTTTAAATTTAGACTTGCAAAAAGACTTTGTGTATAGTAAAATATACAAGGCTTACAAATTGGCCGATTGGAGAAACGGTTAACTCACATGCCTTTCACGCATGCATTCACGGGTTCAAATCCCGTATCGGTCACCATCTCTCTCTTTAGTTGTCGTATGACAACTTTTTTTTACCTTTTTATTGATAAAACCAGCTATCAGGCTGGTTTATTTATAAAACAAGCGATTAAAATAGTTATCAATAATATTGTTAGATCTTAGGCTATTTTACGTTTAATGTTTCTGGCGTATTCAATGGAGTCATAAATTACTTTAATGATTCTTCGGTATAATTCATCTTTTAGGATAACGTCTTCAACCAAAAAGTCGACATTAGGATTGTCATTAACTTCAATGACATACACTTTCCCATCTAGCTCTTTTAAATCAACCCCATAAAATCCATCGCCCATTGCTTTACAAGCTTTTAAGGCGGTTGAAAGAACATGTTTTGGGGCATCTTCCACTCTAAGAGAGTCGGCATCACCCATCAGATTACGTTTTGATTTAGATTGCCAGTTAATAACTTGCCAGTGGTTTTTAGCCATATGATAGCGGCAGACAAAGATTGGTTTATTGTCTAGAACGCCAACACGCCAATCGTAGGCGCTTTGAATAAAGGCTTGCGCAACAATCAGTTCTGATGAGATAAAAAGTTCATTAAGTTTGCAGGTGAGTTCTTCTTTATTATTAACTTTAAATACACCCATTGAAAAAGCACTGTCTGGTTGTTTTAAAATGATTGGGAAATTAAGGTTTGAGATAAGTTCATCGAGATTTGTATTCTTACTGACAAAGTATGTTTTAGGAATATTAATATCTAGTTTCTTCATACTTTCAGTTAAATAGAGTTTATTTGAACATTTTAAAATAGACCAAGGATCGTCAATAACAATTAAGCCTTCTGCATAGGCATATCTTGAAAATTGGTAAGTATAATCATTAACGTTTGTTGTTGCCCTGATAAACAAGGCATCAAACTCAGCGATTCGATGGTAATCCTCTTTGGTAATAAATTCAGTATAAAATCCCATCTTATCAGCAGCTATCTTAAATTTGGACAAAGCGACTTTATTTGAGGGTGGGTATTTTTCTAGTGGGTCTACCAAGATTGCTAAATCATATTTATAATCTTTAAACTTGGTAATATTATAATGTTTTTGGTTAAAGTAGTGGATGGCTGCCTCTTGAATGAAGTCATCGGTTTCAACATCCGATATCGGAATGACTTTAACATTTTCAATTTTCCAATACAAACCTTTAGAAAACGTAAAAATAATAAAGGGTGATTCAAATAGTTGATATAAAGACTTGATGAGTCGTTGATACTTTTTGATTGGCGTATAACCAAAGTAGGATACGATTGAAATGGTATTCGATTTAATATCCTTTAGTGCGCTTTGAATTTGGTTTAAAGCCTCATCCCCAATTGATTCAATGATTAATTGATCGGAAAAGTCTCTTATGGTCGCAACATTTGGAATCACTCTTTGGAGTCGTGCTGAAGCAAGAAGCGACACATAATACCCCAAGGATTGATAATCATAAGAGGAGCATAAATTAAAAATCCTGAGTCCTTTCATTTTTTGATACTTTTCATCGGTGATATAAGTTTCTGGATTAATGATGATTAGATTAGGAATATTATCTAGCCAAGGAATTTCAATGTCGGTTACAACAACGTTTAAACTTGGTTTTGTTCTAGTTAAACTATCGGGATTGATTTCTAACCACATGCGATAAGCAGGTTGATTTTCACCATAATAATTACTGAGTTCTTTAATAATCTTACAACCAAAGTGTTCATAAAATTTTATTAATGAAAGATTGGTGGCGTCAACTTCTAAAGTTAATTTGCCAATGTTGTTCTTTTTGGTATATTTAATGATGTAATGCATGAACTTTTTGCCTAACCCCTGATGTTGAAATTCAGGTTTTATGGCAACAGAATAGAGCCGATAACTATTCTTATATAAAAATAAAATTGCATAGCCAACCACTACTGAATCAATTGTCCCTAAAAATACGGCTTGATGTTTAGAAACAATACTGTTTTTAAGTGATGAAATAGACATTTGTCGTCGTTCATCAAAGGTTATTTTTTCGATGTTATAAAGCTCATTTAAATCCTTTAAATCCGCTATTTTGATTTCCATTTTTTTATTACACTCTTTTCAATTATTATAGTAGCACAACAAAAATTAAAAGATAGTCATAATTGAGATATTATTTATATAATTTATGAATAATAAAATAGGACAGAACTATCAAAAAAATAAAGTTTCATTTCTTAATATTTAGGGAATTGTGATTTAGAATTATTTGATAATCATCTTTTAATTTTAATATGGTAAAATGGGGTTGTGGTGATAATATGAAAATAGCTTTTATTTACAATCCTGAAAGTGGTTCTGGGAAAATCACTTTACTCTTAGATTGGATAAATAATCAATTTAGTTCTTACAATCATGAACTTACTTTTTTTGCGACCAAAAAACCAAAAGACGCTCAACTATATGCTGCAGAACACAAAGAATTTGATATGTTGTTGGTGGCTGGAGGCGACGGGACTTTAAATGAAGTTGTAACGGGGATAATGGAGAATGAAAAAAGACCGATCATCGGTTATATTCCGACCGGGACGGTTAATGATGTGGGTCATATGTTGGGGATACCGACGAACATTAAAAAAGCCGTTAAGATGATGCTAGATAAGCCTAAAATTAGAGAAGTCGATGTCACTAAAATAAATTCTCATTATTTTGTTTATGCAGCCGCAACTGGGAAGTTTGCCAAAGCTAGTTATGATGTGGCCAGAAAAGATAAAAAACGGTTTGGTTTTTGGGCTTATTATAAAAGTGGTTCGAAAGAGATATTTAAAGATTATAAGATTCCCGTGAAAGCGACTTTTGACGAGGGTGTTTTTGAAGGTGAATGTGCCTTAATTTTATTTTTAAATGGTCCGAGAGTTGGCGGGTTTAAATTATTTAATATGAAATCAAAATTAGATGATGGTTTAATCGAAGCCCGTTTCTTTAAAAGAGAACCTGGGGTTTTATTTAGGTTATTGGGATTCTTTTTTTCAGGGGGCTTATATTCAACTAGAAAAAACAAAACCATTCACAGTTCTAAATACACGCTAGAAATCCCTAAAGATGTGGAATGGAACACCGATGGTGAATTATCTTGTAAGGGATCTGTTAGGCTTGAGGTTGTTCCTAAAGCGATTAAAATACTCACGCATCCAACAAAACATAAACGTTATTTTTCTAAACAATAAAAATGCTCTAACCAAATTGAAAAATGCTTGAAAATATGTTACTATTTAGGCGTTGCCGAAATAGCTCAAACGGTAGAGCATCTGAATCGTAATCAGAGGGTTGCGGGTTCAAGTCCTGTTTTCGGCACCATTTACTTATATCGGAGGGAAAAAAGAATGTCATATAATATTAATTTAAGATTAGATCCAAACTTTACACCAATGATTAAGGTGTACCAAGACTATTTGAAAAGGGCAGATTTTAATCAAATCATGACGATTGGTTTAGAGTCTCATAATCAAGTCAGTTATCATGAACTCCCCCTAATTCCTGAGTACAATAAAAAAGATTTAAGATTTATTGAAAGGTATATTAAAACCTTACTCTGGGTTAAGGGTGGTCACACTATTTTTTTAGATGCGCCTAAAGTCGTTGGTAATTACATTAAACAAGCTTTTAGTTTAGAAGGTGAAAGAGGGTTTGATGTTGACTTCATGGAAACCGTTTATAAAAGAACGTTTCAAGTCATCTTAACTCAAAAACACACATTTCCTAGTGAAAAATCGCAACCAGAATCAATTGGGAGAAATTTAGACGGCTGTAGAATTGGGTTTGACGCTGGTGGATCGGATCGAAAAGTATCAGCGGTTAAAGATGGTGAAGTGGTTTACAGCGAAGAAGTAGTCTGGTTTCCTAAACTTCAATCGGATCCAAATTATCATTTAGAAGAAATTAAAGCCGCTTTTCAAACTGCTGCCTCCCATCTACCCCGTGTCGACGCAATCGGGATTAGTTCAGCGGGTGTTTATATCGATAATCAAACGAGAGTTGCCTCATTATTCATAAAAATACCAAAGAAGGACTATCACCTGGTTGAAAACATATATCATGAAGCGGTTCAATCCATTGGAGATGTTCCATTTGTGGTAGCGAATGATGGTGATGTGACAGCTTTAGCTGGGGCAATGGGCATGAATAAGAATGGTATTTTGGGTATCGCAATGGGAACAAGCGAAGCGGTTGGTTATGTGAATCAAGATGGTCATATAACCGGTTGGTTAAATGAATTGGCATTCGCCCCAATTGACTTTAATCAAGAATCAATGGTGGATGAGTGGTCAGGCGACTATGGTTGTGGGGTTAAGTATTTATCTCAAGATTCAGTGATAAAACTTGCCACGGCAGCCAAACTACCTATTGATGAAAAGTTATCTCTAGCAGACCAACTTAAACAAGTTCAAGGTTGGGTTAATGAAGGCAATGAAGATGCTTTGGAAATATTTAGAACCATCGGTGTCTATTTAGGTTACGCCATCCTTTATTATCATTTATTTTATGATATTAATTCAGTCATGATCTTAGGGAGAGTGACCTCTGGTGTAGGTGGCGATTTAATTTTAGAAAACGCAAGAAAAATAGTTGAACTAGAAAATCCAGTTTTCGCTGAATCTTTAGAAATCAATTTACCGAATGAACAAACAAGACGCGTGGGGCAATCGATTGCTGCGGCAAGTCTTCCAGTCATTATATAAATAATAAAACCATTAAGATTTAATTCTTAGTGGTTTTTTATTTGAAAAAAAAGCAGGCAATTGCCTGCTTAAATCATGATTTTTTAACGTTATTAATAATAAGATAGATAATCGCTACTGGCCAAAATACAATTAATAAAAGAATGAAGATGCCCCAACTAAAATTGTTATTAGATTGAGCTTCGTTTGATGAAGGGAAAGTGAAATTGTAATTGGGTTTGGATTCTTTTTTGAATGATGGATTGTTGGTACCGCAGTATTTACAATTGCTTTCGTGTTGCCCCATTTGATAGCCACAATTTGGACATTGTGTCATTTATTTAAGCCCCTTAAATTGATTGTTTTCATCATAGAGCTCTTTAGAGTCTTGGATTGGAATCGTGTTACCTTGATATTTTTTGTCTGATTCTAACATCTTATCATTGCTGATAACAGTACCACCCAAAATTAATAAGGCAATAATCAATGATACGATTAGTGTAATAACACTCCAAACCATCGGATTGTGACTGGAATTTAAGAAGAATCTAATTAAAAGGGGGATTAATTGGTAAATTGACACGGTACTCATCGTTATCACGACAACCGCATTGGCTTTTTTAGAGATAATACTGTAGATAAACGCGACAATCAATAAAATGATTGCGACCACTTTACTAACAATATAAATAGTCAAATAACCATTATTATTGTCAAAAGTATTATCCAATAAAAATGGTAAGATAACCACTAAGGCTAAAAGGAGTGTAAAGCTGACTGAGGCTAAGATATTCTTTTTCATTCTTTTGTCTCCTTCTTATAAAGCGACTCGCCACATTCGTTACAGAAGTGGTAACCTTCTGGTACCTTATGTCCATTTGAGCATTCAACAACAATCTTTATACCACATTCAGGACAAAATTTGGTACCTTTAGGAATTTGTGAATCACAGTTTGGACATTCAAATGTTTTAGTTTCATTGGTAGAAGCTTGAGGAATAATCGAACTCATTGAACCAGTGGCTTGATTTGCCATCCCCATCCCTAAGCCAACTCCCATCATTTGACCAGCTGAACCTTGATTAGAAGCGCCTTTTTCTAAGACATCATAACCTCTTGAAGTTCGATAACGATTATCGCCTAATTGTTCAAACTCGGCACGACGAATTAAGATATCGTTTAAAGCTTCTAGGTCACTATCGGGAACATTGATTGATTCAATGGATAGGTTAACTAGATTAAACCCAAATTTGATAAAGTCTTCCGTTAATGAAACTTCTAATGCTTTTTGAATTTCATCAATTCTTGGATTAATTTCATAGAATGAGACTTTGTTGTCTAACATGAAACTAGAAATAATTTTCTTGAGTCTTTGATTCATTATCCCTCTAAAGTAGCGTTTGATGATTTCAAAAGAAATAAAGTTTCCTTGAATTAAACTACCGACTAAGGTTTCGAAAAAGAATTGATAGTTAGATAATCTAACCGCTAATTGACCTCTAGATCTAATGTTTAATTGAATTTGATAGACGGGGTCAAGGATCTTAATAGCGTCTGTTGTTCCCCACAAAAGATCAAGTTTTAAACGTTTGTTGATGAAATAAACTTCCATCTTGTAAGGACTTTTACCAGAGTGGACTGCTTTAACCATTCCAGAAATGAAAGGTAGAAGTTCAGTGTCTAATTTATAAGTGCCTTCTTCACATATTTTTTCAATGTGTCCATTGTGGACAAGAATCGCGACTTGACTAGTGGTTACTATGAGTTTAGAATTGACGTTAAACTCTGTTCCGATAAACTTGTATAATAACCAATCACTCGACGAGCCCTCAAAACTAACAACATCATATAATGCCATAATTTCCACGCTCCTTAACGTAATTTTAGTTTAACATAACAATGTTATTTTTTCAATTATAAATCAAGAATAACCGTCATTATTTACGAAATAATGACAGTCAAATATGATATAATATGAATAGGTGATAGTGTGGATCAAATTATTAAGTTACAAAAATTAATCAATCAATCCAATCATATTGTCTTTTTTGGTGGTGCGGGTGTTTCAACTGAATCGGGAATACCTGATTTTAGAAGTGCTAAAGGAATCTTCAATGAAAAAACCCTTTATCCAGCCGAAACAATCGTGTCACATTCATTCTTTTTTGAGAAACCGTTCGAATTCTACCAATTTTATAAAGAAAAAATGATTTATTTGGAGGCTGAACCGAATGAATGTCATAAAAAACTTTTTAAACTGGAAGAGGCAGGTAAACTTAGTGCGATAGTGACTCAAAATATTGATGGACTTCACCAAATGGCGGGCTCCATAAATGTATTAGAGTTACATGGAACGATCCATAAAAACCATTGTTTAGTCTGTGGGAGGTTTTATGGATTAGAACGTATTTTAGAAAGTGATATCCCGCATTGTGACTGTGGCGGTATGGTTAAACCAGATGTGGTATTATATGAAGAAGCTTTAGATAATGATATTTTATTAAGAAGCATTGAGGCGATTAAAAATGCCGATTTATTAATTGTTGGGGGAACCTCTTTGAGTGTGTATCCCGCTTCAAGTTTAATTTATTATTACCCTAAAGGAAAACCACTCGTATTAATTAATAAAGACTTAACAGGTAGAGAGAATCTTGCCGACCTCGTTATTCAAGCCCCGATTGGCGAAGTATTTAGTAAGATTAAAGTAGACTAACTGATTTGTAACTAAAAATAAAATGATTATTTGATATAATAAAATAAGAGGTGAAGATATGGCACATAATACAAGACTAGATTTAAGAAGTATCAATATATATCAAGTATTTTTAAGACAACATACTAAAGAGGGAACTTTTATCAGTTTAATTGATGATTTAAAGCGGATTAAATCATTAGGGATGGATTACCTTTATTTACTTCCTATACACCCAATTGGTAAACGCCATCGTAAAGGTAGCATTGGATCACCTTATTCTATAAGTGATTACCGAGCGACGAACCCTGATTTTGGGTCGATTGAAGATTTTGAGAAGTTGATAAGAAGTGCGCATAATGAAGGATTAAAAGTAATGATTGATGTTGTTTTTAATCATACCGCTCATGATGCCGTTTTATTAGAAGAACACCCAGAATGGTATTATAGAAAAAACGGTAAACTCGCTGGTAAAGTTGGTGACTGGTGGGATATTACCGACTTAGATTTTAGAGTCCCTGAACTGTGGGATTATTTAATCGAAACCTTGGTTTTTTGGACCAATAAAGGGGTAGACGGATTTAGATGTGATGTTGCCTCATTGGTTCCCATGGAGTTTTGGTTAAGAGCCCGAAAAGAGGTTAAAAAAGTAAATCCTAATGTTGTTTTCTTAGCCGAATCAATTCATTCGGGTTTTGTTAAACACACAAGAGATTTAGGCTTTTATGCCGCCAGTGATTCAGAAACCTATGAAGCTTTTGATATATTATATGATTATGATATTCATGATGAATACATAGACTATGTAACGGAAAAAGGTAGTTTAAATACTTGGTTAAAGGCTATCTTGAAACAAGAATCTATTTATCCCGCTAACTATGTAAAACTAAGAAATTTAGAAAATCATGACCAAGAAAGAATTGCCCATTACATTAAAGATGATACAAGATTACTGAATCTAACAGGGTTATTGTTCTTCTTAAAAGGGGCGACGATGATTTATGCGGGTCAAGAATACGGGGTTTCTAAAAAGGTTGATTTGTTTGAGGTTGATAAGGTTAACCTAACCCCCAATAATATGCACATTAGAAATTTGATTCATAGAATGGGGCACTTAAAGAAGGACTCTTTATTCCAAAAAGGTGTCTTCAAGATTCATTTTCAAGCCTTAGAAGCGGCAGTCATCACTTATGAAAATGAAACCTCATGTACAGTTGGAATATTTAACGTCGGTAATACAGTAGGTGAAGTAGAAGTACCACTAGATAATGGTATATATCAAAATATTTTATATCCAAATCAAGTGAAAATCGAAGATCATAAAATCACTTTAACGGATAAACCAATTGTCTTGTTTACCATGAAAAAACAAATTTAATCAGTAAAAAAGCGACCCAGAAGTCGCTTTTAATTTATTGATGGCAGGGCCAGCAGGATTTGAACCTACGAGTGATGGAGTCAAAGTCCATTGCCTTACCACTTGGCTATGGCCCTATTTATTTTGTGACATGGGGCGGCTAAAGGGACTCGAACCCTCGGATGCCGGGACCACAACCCGGTGCGTTAACCGCTTCGCCATAACCGCCAACTGTCGCAAACTCTATTATACAATATTTTAAAATTATGTAAAGTCTTTTTATTAAAAAATATTAAGAATGTGATAAAATAATTTGGAGATGTGATATAAATTTGGTATTATTGTATAGTATGCAAGTAGGAGGTTTATTATGAAGTTTTTAGGAAGAGTATTATTTGGTTTCGTCATCCTGATCATCGGGCTTAATGTTTTTACACAATCAAGAAATTATGCCTATACTAAATCAGTTGGATTAAATGGCGATGCAGCAGTTAATGAAGGAAATTATGATTATTTTAGAGGACTTAGAGGTTATTATTTAATTGATGATGTTCTCAATGAAACGATAACTTTAGAAGAAATATCTTTTAATCTACATGCCTTTTTACAAAGTAATGGCGATTTTAATGTGATGACGGTTGTGGTAGACCACTTAGAAGGTATTGATACCCAAAAGTTAAATATAAAGGTTACTGGAACAGGGGGTAATTTTGAACAACAATTAGTTAAACTCAGTGAAGGTAATTGGTTTATTCAATATATCTTCTTGGAAAACTTATATGCAGACCAACCAGACTTACGAGATGATATTTTAGATGTTTCGATTTGGTATGTTGACAGCGATGAAGAAGAAACAATCGTTCCATTATATGATTATGATGAAACACAAGGACCACTTTTATCAGCCAAAGCCTCCAATTTAGCAGCTGTTATCAGTGGCTTAAATCATTTAGACCATAATCCAAGTAAAACGATGGTTCAATCAGAAGCCATTCAAACTGTTCCAACTGAACAGGATAAAGGCACTTCAAAAACTTATAAAGATGTTATCTTTAGAGTCAAAGCACCAAAAGATGTCACAGGCGATGCGTATATCAGTGGTAACTTTAACAACTGGGCAGCAGCCGATAGTAATTATAAATTGACTTATAATGAAACGACAAAAACATTAGAAGGAAAGTTTAATATTACAACTGACTATACCACGATTCAATACCAAATCAATTTTCCGAACAACTTAGTTGAAGTTGATGCCGATAATAATATGGTATTACATACACATACCTTATTAACACCAGATAATGTCACTTTATCTGATTACAATATTGTTACAGTTGAATCAGGATTACCCGAATACAAGTTTAATGAATATAATTGGGTTATTTGGAGAAACATGGGAATTTTCGCCTTAATATTCGCCGTGCTTACCTATTTGTTATTCTTTAGAAAGAAACAAAAGAAGACGAAAAATGTTTATGTAGCAGAAGGGATTAAAAAGGATGAAGTTGTTAAAAAACAACCTCAAAATTTAAACTTAAAACAAATCTCTGATGTTGAAGAGAGAGATAAAGTTTATGAAGCTTCACAAGAAGTCAAAGAATCTGCTAGTTCGGTTGAAGTTAAAACGAAAGATAATCAAACTGAATAAAGTTTAAGATTGTAAAAATATTAAACGTGTGCTATATTAATAATGCACGTTTAAATTAGGGATATGGTGTCAACGGTAGCACAGCGGTCTCCAAAACCGTTAGTCCGGGTTCGAATCCTGGTATCCCTGCCATTATTATCAATTAAAACCGAATTATTCGGTTTTTTTATTTAATAGGAATTGATAATGCGGGTTTGGACTTTTGGGTTGTTTACTTTATAATAAGTGTGAGGTGATTCAAGTGAGAGTAGCATTAGTAGCACATGATAAAAAGAAAGATAATATTGTCCAATTAGCAAAGCAGTACGAAAAAACTTTAGCGCAACACGAATTGTTTGCGACAGGAACCACTGGAAAATTGATTATGGAACAGACCCATCTTCATATTACAAGAATGAAAAGTGGGCCCTTGGGCGGTGACCAACAAATTGGGTCAATGGTTGCTGAACAACAACTAGATTTAGTTATTTTTTTAAGAGATCCTTTGACGGCTCAACCACATGAACCTGATGTATCCGCATTATTAAGATTATGTGATGTTTTTGCGATCCCACTCGCAACCAATGTTACCAGTGCTAAGATCATGTTAATGGCATTAGAAGAAGGGCATATTAAGGTCCAATACGGGAAAGAAATATGATTGTTGATTTAACGAAAACGATTAAAGATAAAATGACTGGATATCCTGAAGATCCTATCCTTAGTTTAAAACAAATCAAGCATTTTATTAAAGATGGCTATAATGATTATTTGTTAAAGATGAATATGCATACAGGGACCCATATAGATGGACTAAACCATATGGGCAGTGGGTCTTTGATGAGTGAAATTGAGTTAACACAGTTTATGGGGACTGCGAGAGTTGTTGATCCGCTTAATTATACTTATCAAGGTGAAGAGGTCATGGTGATAGAATGCCATGGTCATTATTTAGAAGAAAACTTTGTAAGGCAATTAATCGAACACCCCTTAAAATTTATTGTGATCGACAATGATTCAGTGGATACGGCACCTTATTTTTTACACAAATTATTATTTAATAAGGGAATCTATATTGTGGAAAATGCCATTAATTTAGATAGACTACCGAAAGATTCTTTTTTTGACATATTTGCTATTCCTTTAAAAATAGAAAGTGATTCAAGCCCGATTAGACTTTTCGCAAAAATAAAATAAAGTAAATATTCTCTTTCATCTCTATATATTATTTAGAGGTGAAGATCAATGAAAAAGATTTATTCGATTTTATTTTTAAATGTCTTATTATTGTTACAAGGTGTTTTGATAAACGCGGAAGGGATAGAAGATCCGAGAAGAAATTTAATCGACTTGACGAATTTAGTTGTTAAAGATTATCAAACGGAAGGGTTAGGAAATACTAGAAGTCTTGAGATGGTTAATCCGGTGGTGGTATCGGAGAATCAAACATGGTATACCTTCGTGATTGGAAAAGAATTTTTCCCGGATGATTATTTTCAAACACCCGATCCAACCGAAGATTATTTATATATTGATTGGGGCGTTGGTGTTGATAATTATAAATTAATTCGTTCAGCAGATGGTAATTACTTTTATTCGTTTTTTGGCCCTGAATCTAATTCATTAAGAATTGATCATGTGATGATTTTTGATGAATGTTTAGAATCGATGCCTGCCAGTATTATGTTATATGCTGGTAAGATTGAAGATTTTACTAAAATTTATTCTGTTAAATCTAATTTGACACCACAAGTTGGTTATTATTTGATGGATTATGATCAGTTAAAAAGTCCAGCGGATATCCTAGGTGAACTTAGTGCCACCGATGAGAATTCGGATGTCTCTAACAATATTATTATTACTCAAGATGACTTTACGCCAAACAGTTCGATTTTAGGAGAATACTTAATCCGTTACGAAGTATCTGATCGTGTTTTTAACACATCCATCTATGATATCTATGTGAAGTTAGTTGATGTTACGGCACCGGTCATTGAAGGCACAAACAACCACACCATTGAACTTGGTGTTGATAATTTAAACGCTGAAGATATTAAAGCTTTATTGAGTGTATCAGATAATTATGATGTCCAATTATCAAATAATGATTTGGTATTAATAGAAGATACATTTAGTGATTTCCAATCACAAGTAGGAACTTATAAAGTGGTTTATGAACTCAGTGATTCTTCATTAAATAAAGCGACTTACCAAGTTAATATTGAGGTGGTTGATACAACCAAGCCGGTGATTGATGGACCACTTGAGGTGTTTCGCTATACAACCGATCCTTTTATTACTTTAGAAGAGATAAAGACCTATTTTTCAGCTAATGATATTGTGGATGGGGATGTCTCATCGGCGCTTATTTTTGAGGGGGAGTACCCTAATATACCGGGTAGATACCCTTTAACAATCAGTGTTCATGATAGTTCTAATAATACCCAATCAACCACCATTTACGTGAATGTGGTTGATGGAATCCCACCAGAGTTTACAACCTCAGAGCTAATTATTAGTTTTGATGCGTTAAGTTCAATGGATGATGAAGCTATCAAAGCTTGGTTAAGTGATAAGTTAATGGTCAATGCTGAGGCAATCGAAATCTTATTGAATGAATCAAAGTATACAGAGGCTTCTAAATCAAGTTATGTTTACTACACATTTGAAAAAGATAACCGGCTTAATTATGGCAGGATAACCGTTCAAGCCAAAGAACAAAGTAGTTTACCCGCTATCATCGGCATAAGCGTAATCGTCTTGAATGCTGGTTTTACCGTATTCTATTATAAAAAACACAAATTTTAAAGGGGATTAGTTCCCCTTTTTCTTTTAAAAAGATTTAAAATGGTTTATACTATGAGTTAGGTGATAAAATTTGAACAAGCATAATCAAAAATTATTAATATTTATACTACTATATTATGTATTGAATATAGTAAACACCTACTTTGTGACAACAGCACCACTGAATCGTTATTTAACTGCGTTTGAAAGAACACCCTTATTTGAATTAAATTCAATAGTGGGTAATTTTGCGGTATTAACGATTATTCTTTTTGTGGGTTTTTTGATATTCACTAAAACAAACAAAAGATTAATCTACTTGATTGTGGTGACATTTTTATTAAATGGGTTAATCTTTGCCTTAGGGATTTTTACCAAGTATTACCAAACCATTTTCTCATTTTATGAAATGACTTTATTTAAAAACCCAGCGACGACATTAGGGATATCAATTTTATTAGAATCGTTAAAAGAATTAGTTGTTTATTACAGAATTATCGTTTTTGTCCCAGGGATTACTTTAATCGTCTATTATACTTATTTAAGAAGATACTATAGTAAAACAGAAGTGAAGATTAAAGAAGAAGCATTATTAAGCTTTAAACCGCTAAATGCGATGTTTGTGGTAGTGGGAATCATTTTAAGTTTTACCACTTTAGGGATATTTAATATTTCAATGAATTCCAATTGGACCATTTACGCTGAAAGACCACTTTATGGGGTTCAAACAGCGGGGTTATATAATTATTATTTCGGACAAGCTTTAGGCTTTAAATACGATTTTGAAAATATTGTTGAAGCAGATCCGAGTTGGTATGTTGATTATAATAAAAACCAAAATACCTATACCAATGTTTATGGTGAGGTTTATTCAAATAACTTAACTAAATCTCAAGCCTCAACTGTGATCCTTGATGGCACAATAGATAATAATAAGATAAATGGTATATTGAAGGATAAAAACTTAGTCTTAATTCATCTTGAATCATTTAATCATTTTTTATTAAATGAATCAGGACCTTACCTAGATGAAACTTACTTACCCACTTTAAAAGCCCTGTTAGAACAATCTTATGTATTAGATAACTTTTACACAAATGTCGGACTCGGCAATAGTAGTGACGCTGAATTATCTGTTTTAACGGGATTATATCCTTCAGGGGACACAACGCTTTATTGGAACTATAAAGATGGCAATTATACCTTGCCAGCCTTGCCACAACTGTTTTCTAACCGGTTAAGTATTTCACTACATGGGGATGTATTAGAGTTTTATAATCGTGGGGTTGTTCATGAACAACTGTTTGGGTTTGATGACTTCTATTACTATAATCCTCAAGAAAATAACTTTGAAGAAACAAAGAATGGTTATTATAAGTTTGAAGATATTACTTATACCTCAACGGAAGACTCACCTTGGTTAAGTGACTTAGCATTATTGGAATGGACAAAAGCTGTTTATGATACCAAAGGGGACCAAAAAGTGTTTTTATTTCCGATTACGATACAACCCCACACCCCTTATGAATACAATCCGTTTGAGGATAGATTTACAAACGAAGATATCAATCTTGAAGCGACCACATTAAGATATTTAAATTATGAAGCTTATCTTGAATCTTTTTATAAAAAATTTATTGAAGTTTCTCATGAATTAGATAACACAGCTTATGTGTTTTATAGTGATCATGGCTCAGGCATCCCACAAGATGATTTAGCAACGATTCTTGGTTTAGAATCATCTAATGGAACCTCTGAAGTAAATGATAATGTCTTGTCTAGATTAGAGTACCAAAGAGAAATGATTAAAACTTTAGCCTTTATTTATGTTCCAGATGATACACATGAAACAGACGGACTAAAGCGTGGATTAATGACAGGCACACAATCACTGGTTCGATCACAAGTTGACCTATATAGAACGATTGTTGAACTATTTGACTTACAAACAGATAATTATTACTTTGGGGTGAACGCCTTATCGGATGAACATACTTTCTCTATCGACTCAAGAACTTTCAGTGTTGTTACCGATGATTATTATATTATTGGGAAACGTTTGCATAACACAAATGATCTTGATAAAGATAATATCTTCATTATTAATGAGAATTATCAATATGATCCAATCAAATTTTTAGAATATGTTTATTTATATAAATACCGCATGGATAGGGCGATGCGAACCAATTTATATCAACACTTGAAGAATTAAGTCGTAATACTCTATTGACTTATAATTGAAAAAACGATATAATTCTTTTTGCGCGGGTGTGGCGGAATTGGCAGACGCACTAGACTTAGGATCTAGCGCCTTAGGCGTGCAGGTTCAACTCCTGTCACCCGCACCAAGTTGAATGAATAGGTTTGATACAATATGTGTCAAGCCTTTTTTTGTTTAGAAAGGTTTAATATTCCAATAATCAAAAATGAACTGATCCTACACCAATCTATTTTTTTTCTTTTCCAACAAGAATAACAACATATAATCAATTATTTAAGATTATTTCATGGGAAAGGTTTGAACTAAATTTTCAAATCATTACTAATTGTATTTACGATAGATATATTTTATTTACATTTAATGATACAATTAAATTAATGAAACATAGATAAAAAAAGCTTTAAAAAAGTAGTTAATGACATATTAAGAGTTTTGGCAGGTGGATTAAATAAAGAAAACATGGCTAAACGAGATACTTTCTACATTTGAAGGATTTAGAGAATACAGTTTTGAAGATTTTGATATATACATATCTAATAGAGAAACTGTTTTTGAAGCTGGGCAACACAGTCATGACGAATATGAGTTTATGATAGCACGTAGTCAAGATATAACTACTTTATGTAATGGTAAAAAAATAATTATGAAAAAGGGTTGTATTATGCCTTTTAATTCTTTTGATAGTCATGGACAAGACAGTAGTATTACAATCGATAGTTTTATTTGCATTATATTACCGTCAAATATAATAAAAAAAATCGCTGCTGATGTTTTTGGGTTTAAGGAACAACCGATTTTTGAAAATAAGAGTTTTAGTCCCTCCTCTAGTCTAAATTACTATCTAGGCGTTTTTATTGATGAATGTGATAACGGGGAAAAAGCCAATAAATATTACCAAAATTTATTAAAAGAACTAATTATAATTGAGCTTTTTAAATGTTCAAAAAACAATGTTTTAACATATAATGAAAAATCAACGTCTTCAATTCTTAGAGCTAAAAAGTATCTTGATGAAAATTATAAAGTGCCCTTTAATTTACAAAAAGTATCTGATATATCAGGTCTAAACAAATATTACTTTATTAAAAAATTTAAAGAAGAATTGAAAGTTTCTCCTTATAATTACTTATTACATTTAAAAATAGAAAAAGCAAAAAATATGATAATACAAGAAAGAAAGACTTTAACTGAGATATCATTTGAATTAGGTTTTTCCACTCAATCACATTTTATTTCCCAATTTAAAAAGATAGTAGGAATAACACCAGGAGAGTTTAAAAAAATAATTATTAAATAACGATATTATAGCAATATATTGATATTTTTTTAGGCATCATCAAATTATATTGTTAATATAATAGCGGAGGTGTCTATGAGAAAATATTTAAAAAATTTAATAACCATGTTTGTTTGTGTTGGCTTAATGTTATCTTTAAGTGCATGTGGTGATAACTCAGGAAATGAAGGAAATCAAAAAGAAGATAAAAAAACGCAGGACACTTTTTTAACAAGAGAAGAAGTAATAAAAAATTTAAAAAATTATTCTTTTAAATATTCTTATACTTTTAGCGAAAAAGGTGAAACAGATACAATAACCTATTCAGACAAACGTACTGAAAATGCTTGGATCTTTTCTACTGAGGGAGAAGATGCAATTATTTTTTTAGCAAACAAAGACACAAGTTCTCTATACATGTTGTATCCTGGGGATAAAATAGGTACACTTATCGATTTAGAAGATGACTTTGATTCTTTCAGTGGTTGGGGAACCCATTTGTTTTCCTGGTATGACCACGCAAAAGATTTTTCCAAAAAAGGGACAGCAACAGTTGCAGGAAGAACATGTAATATTTATGAGTACGCATTTGGGACACTTAAATATTCTTATTTTATCGATAAAGAATATGATCTATGTTTAAAATTTGAGATTACAGAATCAAAAAATTCTATGAAAACTACCTTTGCCTTTACAGAATTTAAAATGGGTGGAGTTACGACAGAAGAAATAATGGCTGTTTTGGAAGGATATGAAATAGACGATTATCGCGTTAACCCTAATTAAAATTAGCCTTATAAAAGTATAACAATCAAAAATAAAATGAACAGTTTAATATAACAATCAATTTAGAAAACTAGTAGTGGTAGAATATCATAAAGATAGTTTGGAAGTGAGTTTGATGATGTTTAATTAAACTGTTTTTTTGGATTAAAAGAAATTAAAGAAATGGTATTTATTTTATTAAAAGGTAGTTAGGTCTTAGTTTTAAGAAGAGCATCTATAACTAGAGATAAGTAAAAATATAATAAAGAAAGCAATAACGTTGTTGTATAATTAAAGTGAAATAGTATGGAAAGAGAGAGTGACATCAAATGGTTAAAGTAGAGTTTTCAAAGCTTACTAAAAGAAAGTTTCAAAAAATCGAACCTTTATATCTAAATTATTTTAATAAGGAAGAAAATGCTTCTTGGACCCTTGAAACTGTTAAGCGTAAATTCAAGCAACTTTTTCTAAGAAAAGATTTAATTGCTTATGAGTTAGTAGTTGAAAAGAATTTTATTGGTTTATTATAGGACAACTAATGCAATTTGATGATGGCTTAGTGTTTGAATTATTAGAGATCTTAGTTTTAAAGGATTATCAAAGTAAGGAATATGGAAGTTTGTTGTTAGAAGAAGCAATAAAGGAAGCAAAACAAGCTGGAGCGTTTATGATTCAATTAACATCTGCCGTTGATAAAGAACATTATCATTTTTATAATGTAAAACATAGTTTTTCAGATGCAAGTAATAATGTTTGGAAATCGAAAATGTGAATTGATACCATTTTCTTGTACTTTATGTTCTTTGTAGTTATTATATCATTTGTTGATTCATTAACCTATATTGAATAGGTGAATGGTCAGACTTTGCATGCCCATTTTGTTATATAGGAAAGACAAGATTTGAAAATGCCTCAAAAAAAATTTGCTCATAAAGATAAAATAGAGGTAATATATAAATTATTTATATTAGATTCTCACGCCCCTTTAAAAACGACCAAATCTGCTATCGAAGAACTAGCGTTAAGTAAAGGAATTGAACTTAAAAAAGCAGAAGTAATGTATGAAAATGTTGCAATAATGGCTAGAACAGAAGGATTAAGTTACAATCTTGATAAAATACAAGCGACCTCAACCAATGATGCACACAGACTATTAAAATGGGCTTATGAAAACAATAAAGGAAAAGAATTAACAGAAAAACTATTTGAAGGTTATTTTACTTTAGGATTAAATATAGCAGATCATTAAACCCTCATCAATATAATTAAAAAACTAGCTTTAAATATTGATCAAGCAAAAGAAATATTAGCCATCAACAGCTATGAACAAGCCGTTCAATTAGATCTTAAAGAAGCCTATGACTTAGGTATTACATCAGTTCCTACATTTGTCATTGATAGAAAATACGGCATTAGCGGTGCACAAAAAGAAGGTTATTTTTTAGAAATGATCAAAGCCGCCTACGATGAACTTTACCCTAAAAACTTAAAAATGGTTAAAGAAGCCTTATCGTGCACAGCAGATGGATATAAATAAAAAATATTTTACTTTTGTGAGGAACTAAACCTAAATTGACAAAACTTAATCACATGGTATAATAAAACATAGAAAGAGGTGAGCGCAATGGAAGAACCGCAGAGTAGATTCATAAAAAACAACAATTTCAAAAGAATTAATCAAGCGTTAAATAAACATTCCCCCATGGCTCATCCTGGATCTTTTTTGTGATGTTATTTAACGCCTAAGGGCGTTTTTTTTATGCTCTTTAATTAAAGGAGGAAACACCATGAAAAAGAATAAGAAAAAAAATGAAATTTTAGAAGTAAAAATTGAACATCAAATTGAAACCTATTCTAGATTAGACCATCAATCTTTATTTCTAAAATTTGATTCAAATCCAAATGGATTAACCATAGACAAAGCAGAGTCAAAGCTTATTGAATTTGGCAAAAATAAAATAGAAACAAAGAAAAATAAAAGCAAATTTTTAAGATTATTAGATGCTATCATCAACCCTTTTAACTTAATCCTACTCTTGGTTGCGATAGTAACTTTATTTACCGATGTTATTTTTACAAAAGACAAACCCGACTATTTAACCGCAATCATTATCTTATTATTAGTCCTTATCTCAAGTGCGCTAGCATTTATTCAAAACGAAAAATCACATAACGCCGCAGAACAACTATCTAAATTAGTAACAAACAAGGTCACAGTACTAAGAGATGGTAATTGGATAGAACTTATGACAGAAAACATTGTTCCAGGGGATATTTTAAAATTATCAGCAGGCGATATCATCCCTGCTGATATAAAGTTTTTAACAACCAAAGATACCTTTATTGCACAAGCCGCCTTAACAGGTGAGTCATATCCAGTAGAAAAATATGCAGAACTCAAACAAGAAACATATGATTCCATCACAGATCTAGATACCATTGGTTTTATGGGGTCTAACATGATCAGTGGAAGTGCTACCGCTATTGTTCTAAATACAGGAAATCTAACCTATTTTGGGTCTATGTCAAAAACTCTATCTGGAGATAAAGCCATTAAAAGCTTTGAAAGAGGTATTAATTCAATTAGCAATTTACTGATTAGATTAACTTTACTCATGGTTCCAATCGTCTTTTTAATTAACGGTATTTTAAAAGGTGATTGGGGACAATCTTTACTATTTTCAATTAGTATAGCTGTAGGGCTAACGCCTGAAATGCTCCCGGTTATTATGACCACCACCCTTGCTAAAGGTGCTATCACTATGTCAAAACACAAAGTCATCATCAAATCATTAGGGACCATTCAATCCTTTGGAGAAATGGATATTTTATGCACAGATAAAACAGGCACCCTAACAGAAGATAAAATCGTTTTAGAAAAATATATGAACCTACACGGTCATGATGATCAAAGAGTTTTAAGACATGCATTTTTAAATAGTAATTTTCAAACAGGATTAAAAAATCTTATTGATATGGCAGTTATCAACCGCTCATATGATAAAGGATTTGATCAACTCATAGAAAATTATACGAAAGTAGATGAAATTCCTTTTGATTTTTCAAGACGTCGCATGAGTGTTGTTTTAGTTGATAAAAACCATAAAAGACAACTTATTACCAAAGGTGCTGTAGAAGAAATGCTTCAAATATGTAGTTATGTAGAAATAGATGGACAGGTTTTACCAATGACAGAGCAATATTTAGCCCATGCAATGAAAACATATGAAAAACATAATAATGATGGTTTAAGAATATTAGCTGTAGCTCAAAAAAACGAAGTCCCACAAGAACACGTTTTTAGCATTAAAGATGAATCGGAAATGGTTTTAATTGGATTTATCGGTTTTTTAGATCCACCTAAAAAATCCGCAAAACAAGCCATCGATAAACTGCGTGAACATGGTGTTAGAACCATAGTTCTAACTGGCGATAGTGAAGGTGTAACAGCTAAAGTATGTTCTGAAATAAATATTGATGCACAAACCATCGTTTTAGGAAACGATGTAGAAAAAATGTCTGATGAAACATTAAGCGAAGCCTTAAAAAAATATGATGTTTATGCTAAACTTTCACCAAATCAAAAACAAAGAATTGTTGGCATACTACAAAATGACGGACATACCGTAGGATTTATGGGTGACGGTATTAATGATGCATTAGCTCTTCATCAAGCAGATGTTGGTATTTCAGTTGATTCTGCAGTAGATATTGCCAAGGAAACAGCAGATATCATCTTATTGGAAAAAGATTTAATGGTATTAGAAGAAGGAGTCGTAGAGGGTAGAAAAACATTTGGAAACATCATGAAATACCTTAAAATGGCCGCAAGCGGTAACTTTGGAAACATGATTTCTGTCATCATCGCAAGTATCTTTCTACCTTTTTTACCGATGCTACCAGTTCATATACTAACACAAAACCTTTTAAATGATTTTTCACAAATAGGAATGGCATTTGACGATGTAGACGAAGCATATTTACTAAAACCACAAAAATGGGATCCTAAAGGACTTAAAATATTCACATTTATTATGGGTCCTTTAAGCTCAATATTTGATATTCTATGCTTTATCGTTTTATGGTATGTCTTAAGAATAAACACCCAAGAGCTTGCACCACTATTTCAAGCAGGATGGTTTGTTTTTGGGACTATTTCACAAGTGTTGGTCATCTATGTTATTAGAACTCAAAAAATAGCCTTCCTTCAAAGTAAACCGGCAAAACCACTTTTAATATCCACCATCATCATTACAGGAATTGCTTTACTAATAGGATTTACACAAATTGGAGTTGCTATTGACCTATATGTCTTACCAGTATCTTTCATTTTATGGCTAGCCATTCTTTCTCTTTTATATATGATCAGTGCAGAATGGGTAAAAAAATGGTATTTGAAAAAATATAAGGTTTGGTATTAAGATAGATAAAACCATGATAATATGAGTGATGAATGATAAAATCTAGTTATAGAAACACAAAAAAGGAGAACAGAGAAATGAAAAAAAAGATAAATATATATCTTTCATCTGATTCCTCCTACATATATATATATTAGTTTACACTAAGTACAGGTTTTTGGTATCAGTTCATTGCTAGGGGTGCGTAAAATATTTACAAGTGTGCACTAATATTTAGTAGGGGTGCGCTATTGTATCAATATAGGTTAAGTAACCCATATTAGCACGACAATGTTGATACAATAGTATCGACTTTAAAGAATAGGAAAATAGGGAGATAATCCCTTTTTTCTTTCTAAAATATCAGTCTATGCATCACATAATGAATGTGATTTATAGATTTTTATCTTTTTATGCCTAGTAAAAACACGAAAGGTCAATAAAAACACGAAAGGTTTATTTTATATACTGTGCCTCTCCAAACAAACAAGTATGAACATGTTCAACAAATTGGTATAACAAATCTTGTCATAGAGATTACTACCAGTATGTGATAAAATATAAACAAGATAACGATAAATTTAAAAAATTGGAGGGTAGATATTAACATGATTAAAATACTTTTTGTCACAGTTTTTCTTTTTTGTATTTTTATTCTATCATCATGTGATGCTGTTAATATAGAACAGTAGACATAAAGAGTAAGAATCGAGAACCCTAAGGATCCATTAGAAGGGTCTTATATATTAAGAAAAGACATGACTAATCACATATAAGCTTTGATAGGAGAACTAGTATGGAAGTATTACTTGAAACACAAAGACTCATTTTAAGAAGATATAAAGAAACTGACCTCATGGATTTATATGAGTATTTAAGTGATCCTGTAGTAGTCAAGTATGAACCTTACCGTACGATGTCATTAGATGAGGTTAAGGAAAACTTAATGTGGCGTATCTCTACACATGAGATGATTGCCGTAGTCCTTAAAGAATCTAATAAGATGATAGGGAACTTATATCTAGGAGATAGAGACTTTCAGTCAAAAGAACTCGGGTATGTATTCAATCGTTCTTATTGGGGTAAAGGATTTGCAGAAGAAGCCTGTCGTGCTCTAATAAAAAGATCGTTTTCTGAAGGTGCCCACCGATTATATTCAGAGTGTGATCCTAATAATACAGCCTCATGGAAACTACTCGAGAAACTAGGGTTTATAAGAGAAGCACATTTTATTCAAAACGTGTACTTTTTTATCGATGAAGAAGGAAAACCCCTTTGGAAAGACACGTTTGTATATAGTCTTCTTAATCAATAATAATATTTTAGTAATCAAACTTGATAATATTCAAGTTTTTTTATTTTTGAATGATTGAGTTATCACGAAAAAACTAAAATGTTGTGATAAAATGAAGGTGAAAAAGGGTAAGGGATGTTCATTATAAATGGTTAAATAATAGTACCCAATAGGAGGTGCGGACAAAAAGTTGGACTTTCTATTTGTAATATAAACTCCTATATTCATTTGGAGTAAGTCCGTTTAAACTTTTTTTTCCTCTAGAATTATCATACCATCCATCCTGTATCATTGAATATATCTTTTCTCACTGATCTATATCCTTTTTCAGGATGGATGGTATCAAGCTACTTAATGTATCAATGTTTTAAAGAGATGGGTATCTATTCTAGAGCACGTAGAAGAGCATTTAGAAGACCAAAAGGTGTATCGGATAAGTTTCCTAATGTGATTGATGGAAACTGGCAAACAAGAAGACCGTTTGAGAAAGTATGTACAGATACAACCATGATTGTTCATCATAGAAAGAAATATGATTTAAATCTTTATATTGATGTCTTTAATAATGAAATTGTAGGTTATGATTTAGTAAATTATCATCATAGGAATGGTGTCATGAATCATTTAAGAAGTTTAGAAGATTTCTTGCGTATTAAAGATCAAAGGGGCTATGGTGAAGACCATACAATCCTACACAGTGATCAAGGCAGGGTTTACGCATCAGTTAAGTTTGAGAAAATGCATCAAACATATCCAATCACAAGATCAATGAGTAGAGCTGGGACGCCAACAGATAATCCGGTGATTGAATCACTCATCGGATGGATCAAAGGTGATTTGAAACACTATCTAAAATTACATGACTTTAATGATATTAATAAAGCTATAGAAATCTATGTAGATTATTTTAATCATCATAAGGTAGCTTATCGATTAGATTATATGACACCAGTTGATTCATCGAGATTGCTTTATCTGCCATTGAATCAAGCCTGCAGCAAATATAATCTTTACAAAGAAGGAATCTCTAAATTTATCTACGACAATATTGGTTTGAAATATCTTGAGTACTACAGTGATTGATTCTATATTCGTTGCGTTTCACTATGTAGTTATAACAACTTTCCTACTTAGACTTTCATCGTTTAAATAAATAACATGCCCGTCGTACACAAAAAAAAGATAGCAAACTGTAGCTATCTCCTTTAAATATAATTAATCACTTAACAAATGGTATTTGAATCTCTGTCAAATAATTGTCTTCATTTCCCTCATCCCAACAACCGTGGATATATACTTCACGAATTGGACCGGATATTGAATAACCTTTTTCTTTTACATAATTTACCGCATACGCATAAGCTTCTTGCAAATTTTCATATTTGCCTTTATGGATAATTGATAATGCCCTAATCTCAGGGTCTTGTCTAAACTTAATAGTTTCATTTTGAACACCAAAAGATTCAACTTCTTCAACATATTCTAATTCAACATCTCTTTCTTTATATTCTTTTGCAGTATATGTTACATAACAATAATTCTTGCATTTTAATGTTGGGTTTAATCTCCCACATTCTTCTCCTGCAGAAAGAACAAAATTAAATAAATCTTGCATTGAATCAATTACACCGTGTTTATAATAAACACTTTTTGAAGGTACTACTATTTCTTTTGCTTCGAATTTTTCCATAAACTCACCTTTCTTTGCTTTCAAAATATATTTTTTTATCAAAGAGATTTGTGTTATTTTTTTATTTAGTTCTTTTTCTAAATTCATTCTTTGCTTTTCTAATACTTCTTGTAGCTTATTGTTATTTTTTAAAGTTTCCTTAATATCTAATAAAGGAACATCTAATTTACGTAATTCCACAATTTTAAGCAATTCATTAAGTTGATCAATTTGATAATATCGATAACCATTATCGTCGACAAATACTGGTCTCAATAATCCAATCTCATCATAATATCTTAATGTCTTGACAGTTGTTTTAGCTAAGCAAGAAAATTCTCCTATTTTTAACATCTTATCACCTCTTTGCACAATTCATTATATTTGCTCCAGTAAGGGGAGAGTCAAGCACTATTTTATTTTTTCGTCGTATTATAAATAATCCAACAAATACTTCAAACAAAAAAATCCTTGATTCATTCGTTAACTCTTCTTTCAAGTTCCGCTTTCAGCAAAAATGTTAAAACAAGGTTTTTACTATAAATCGGTTTATATTTAGTATCATCATTAGAACACCCATCGCAGAGGCACGACGCTAAACTCGGACTTCATAACTTTGAGTCGCTTGGAAGCATTCTAGACTGCTCGAATAAATTTTACTATAACAGTCTTAAAAAGTCTATTATTTAAACCGTGATTCCCTTGCCATTCACGAACTTGAATGTGAAGGATTTTTGGTAGAATAAAAAATGAATTTTTCTATGGAAGAGATTGGACTAACCTAAGTATTAATAATTTTATTATACTTCTTAATAAATATTTAACTTGGTATAATAATTCTAGAGGAAAAAGAAGTTTAAACGGACTTACTCCAAATGAATATAGGAGTTTATATTACAAATAGAAAGTCCAATAAATAGTCCGCACCTCATTTACATACATCTTATAGTATCGTTTATAACATTTACAGATAGAAAAACAATATACTTTTGTGGTTATTAGATATGCAAAACCAAGTAAATATGATTAAATTGAAAATTGACGTTATAAGCGTCTTTTTTTATTGAAAAAAAATTAACATAAATGTATAATTAGTATGAAAAGTATAACAAGTATAATGGAGGATTAATTATGTCAGATAAATTAGAAGGAAAGAGCATGTCGGTGGCTAAAGTTGGTGAAAAAGGTCAAATCGTTATACCAAAAGAGATGAGAGATATGTTCAATATCAAACCTGGAGATACAGTTTTAGTTCTTGCTGATAAAGAAAGAGGTATTGCAATTGTATCAAATGAAGATTATATGAAATTTGCTCAAAGCATTTTTAACGCTCAAAACAATCCTCTAGGTCATAAATAATGATTGCTATATCAATTAATGGATTAACAAAAAAGTATAAAGAAAGAATTGCAGTTGATGACTTATCACTTGATATTAATGAAGGTGAACTCTTTGCACTTCTTGGATTCAATGGTGCTGGAAAGACGACAACTATTAAATTGCTGACAGGTTTATTAAAACCAACAAGTGGTGATGCACATATATTCAAAAAAAGTATCGTAAATGAAATCAACGATATAAAACCTATTTTAAATATTTCTCCGCAAGAATCTGCTGTTGCACCCAATTTGAGTGTATTTGAAAATCTCGTTCTTATTGCTGAAATATATGGATTTAAGAAAGAAGAAGCAATTAATAAAGCTTATCAAATGATGGAAAAGTTTGGTATCACTGATAGAAAAAACGATAAAGCCAAAAAGTTATCAGGTGGATTGAAAAGAAGGCTTAGCATCGCTATGGCACTTATTACAGATCCGAAAATTGTCTTTCTTGATGAACCAACATTAGGATTAGATGTAAGAGCAAGAAGAGAATTGTGGCACATCATTAGTGAGTTAAAAGGTAAAACAACTATTATCTTGACAACGCATTACCTAGAAGAAGTTGAAGCTTTGGCTGATTCAATTGCAATCATTGATAAAGGTAAATTGAAGATAAAAGGAACAATAGAAGAACTTAAAACATCAACGCAAAAAGATAAACTAGAGGATATTTTTATCAGTCTAACTGAGGGAGATGCGACTCTATGAAAACGATGGTCTATGCAAAAAGAAACTTCAAAGAGTTAATGAGTGATCCCTTAAGTTTAATATTTACTATCGGATTACCATCATTTTTATTGGTTTTTATGGTGATGTTAAATGATAGTTTAGGTGTAAATGATGCTTTTAAAGTTGAAAACTTTGTGCCATCAACAATTATCTTTAGTTTTGCATTTATAACAATGTTTTCTGGTATGTTGATTGCCAAAGATCGTAGTACAGCATTTCTAATGAGAATGTTTATTTCTCCACTTAAAGCATTTGAGTATATCTTAGGTTACATTATACCACTTTTAATTATGGCACTTATTCAGATCATAATTTTGTATACTATCGGCTTTATGATTGGATTATCTTTCACAATTAATGTATTGATTAGCATACCATTTCTCCTACTAATTGCACTATTATTTATAGGTATTGGACTTTTACTCGGAAGTCTTTTAAAAGATCAACAAGTAGGACCAGTTTCATCGATACTTATACAAATTGTGGCATTCTTAAGTGGTATGTGGTTTAGTCTAGATTTAGTGGGAGGATTATTTAAGCAAATTGGCTATGTATTACCTTTTGCACATGGAGTAGATATGATTAGACTCATTCTGCAAGGTCACTACATTGAAATGCTATATGCTTTATGGATCGTCTCTCTATATACTTTAGTATCAATTATACTATCAATCATTTTCTTTAAAAAGAATATGAAAGAATGAATTCAATAAGTAGCGTTTATGAACTCTTAAATAGGAAGAACATGTACTTGTATGGATAATGGGTATGCAAATAGTGGAAAAAGCGAGTCAATAAGGAAGGTGTTTGTAATATGCTTGTAAGAGACTATAAAAACATTGATCAATATAAAATTATTAGTATTTATTTGAAAATAATATCAAAGTATTTAGGTAATAAACATCATACGATTGCGCACGCTACATTTAAGCATGACATCAATGCTCAAATCATTACAGTTGTAGACTTTTAACTATTTTCTATTCAATCCAAAACTATCTAACTACATATGGCAAAAAACCCCTATTGATATTGACAAAAAAACCGTGCTGGAATTGACAAAAAAGCCGTGTTAGTATTGACAAAAAAACCTTATTGATGTTGAAAGGGAAGAATATAATATATATAAAAAACAGATAAATATAAGCCATCCCTAAACCACTCAAATAGACTTAAAAAACAGCTCAAATCTAACTCTCATTGTAAAAATGAATCGATATATTATTTCTCGTTGCAAAATGAATCGATAAGAATAATCTCGTTTCAAAATGAATCGACCTATTTTTTCTCGTTGCAAAATATCAATCAATATGATATAGTATAAATGTGAGGTGTTTAATGATGAATTTTGTAGAAAGTAAGACAATGGAATTCAAACAATCTTTTACGACTAATATTTATAAAACGATATCTGCCTTTTCTAATTTAGAAGGAGGAACTGTTTTATTGGGCGTTCGTGATGATGGAGAAATTGTTGGTTTAGAAGAAATTAAAAAAATTAAACTAAATATTGAAAATACAATTAATGATGTGTTTAACCCAAGACCGATTATTGAGTTTAAGAATCTTATTTTAAATGATAAAGAAGTATTAGAAATAAAAGTAGAAAAAGGTAAATTCCCACCATATTTTTATAAAAATGTTTCTTATATGAGAACGGATACTTCAACTGTTCCAATGGACATGAAAACATTAGCCAAATATATGTTAACAAGTGAAAACGTTAGTTTTGACGAACTTGATATTAAAAATACAGCATTAAACTTTGATTATCTAGAAAAAGGCTTGAAAGAAGCATTAGGATTAGAAAAGATAAATGACTCTGTATTAATTACATTAGGACTCAAAAAAGACGGATTATTTAATCGTGCTGCCATGCTTTTGTCAGATGATAATAGTATCAGTAACGCATATATTGATATTGCTAAATTTAAAATAAGCACTGATCAATTTGTCGATAGAATTAAATTCGAAAAAAATTCACTTTTAAAATACTATGATGATTTACTAGAGTTGTTTAATAAATATTATCCAAAACTAAGTATCGTGAGTGTTCCAAAAAGAATTGAGAAAGAACAAATTCCTTATGGCGCTTTTAAAGAAGCTATTTTAAATGCCATTATTCATAGAGACTATTTGATTGATCGCGGTATTCAAATTTCAATGTATGATTATATGATCGAGATTAATTCTCCTGGTGGATTACCAGAAGGCATCAGTAAAGAAGTATTTTTAAGCGGTGGCACATCAATACCAAGAAATAAAGTTTTAGCATCAGTCTTTTTTAGACTAGGTATTATCGACCAGTTTGGGACGGGCATCAAAAGAATTATAAACAACTATCATCATACTGATGAAAAACCATCATTTGTCATTAATGACAACCAAATAAAAATCATTTTACCAGTTATCGGGTATGAATATCATAAACTAAATACTGAAGAAGCGATTGTCACGTATTTAAAGGCACATCCTTATTCAAAAAGAACAGAGATAGAAAGTAGAATTAATGTTGAAAAAACAACATTATTAAGAAGACTTAATGAACTAATTGATAAAGGACTTATTCATAAAACAGGCGCTAGTTTAAATACTACCTATTATATTTGAATAGGGGACTTGTTAGGATGTAATTAATAAGAACATTAAAAACTGCAATTTAACAATAAATATGATCAATTAAAAAGTAAAAGAGTTGACTTAAGAATTATCGGTAAGAATAGGGGAAATACTGATGAAATACTGATGAAATACCCTGTTATTACGATGATATTTTACTAAGTCATACAATCACTCAAATTGAATAATAAAGGTCAACAAAAATAATGTTCACTTTAAAAGATTTTGATGCAGATGGCGTATGACAAGACAATGAATTAATTATTCCTTTTTCAAGCATAACGAGTGTAACACTTCGAAGTAGATATATTAATATTTAATAAGAAAACCACAGATTATTTTTATGTAATCTGTGGTTTTCTGATGTAAAATTCAGTTATTAATTTTTTTTCTCTAAATTGTCTAACATCAATAATAGATAAAACAAGAGGAGGCATAATTGATGCTGAAACGACAAAATTTAATGCAATTTGCATAAACGGAAAAATCAATAGAATAGCATTTATGCCTATAAAGTTTTATCAACTAAGATTTTATCTGTTTTAAGAGAGTTAATTTCAATTTTTAAGTCAAGTGCGTCAAGTATTTTAATTAATGTATCAAGTTGAGGTGAATTGACATTATTTTCAATTCTAGCAATTGTTGGTTGCTTGAGTCCAGTCATTTCTGCTACCTCTTTTTGAGTTAACCCTTTCTTTTTTCTTGTTGAAATTATAGTCTTTATAATATTTTCTTCAATTCTGTATAAATCTCCCCATTTTTTAAATGTTTCATTGTTTTTTTCTAATTCAATTAAAAATGTATCAATATTATTTTTTTTCATAGTCATGTTTTCCCTCTGTTTTCTTTCTTTCGAATCATTCAATGGTAAAATCACCTATTTAAATTTTTTGTTCATCTCTAAACCGAAATCTTTAAGTTTATTCATATATATTGGAATCTCTATAGTATTTGAAGTTCACGGATTTTAAGAAACCATTGAGTAATTTATTTATAAGAGCTTTCTCACTATTATGGTAAAGATCCCTTCATACATAGACAACCCCTTTTATATAACAAATTTGTTATACTGTGTAGATTTTATCAGTGTTCGTTTCTCTTGTCAATCTTTTTGTAAAGCGATAGGAAAACTTATTTTAGCTTCAAAAAATCATAACTGCTCCTTTATACTCCAATTATAAAAGTAGTGCTTTCAATTAATAGTTGCACATTATAATGCACGTGCTTGTTTGATAATCAATGATAATAGTAGTGACAATAATGGCGGCAGTGTTTGCCATTATTGTTTAATGTAGTATAAATAAATGGTTGTTGGGGTATAAAAATATACCCTTCTAACGATAAAAGTATACCTTCGGTGATGAAAATTGAGGATTTTTAATATGTGTATAATTTTATAATTATATTTATATTACTTACAGATTATTAGCCATTTGATAAAAAAGCAAATAATGTTTAAATTCACTATAGACATCTATGATATTTTTATCAAATATGATAAAGTAATGTTAATTAAATGAGAAAAATGAGGTATTTATATTAAATATGGTTTTAATATAAAAACATTTGATAAATTTGGGAGTTTATTGATGATTTAATTAATGATTTAAAGGAGCAGAAATGGGAATTTTTTCTTTAATAAAAGAGTACTTTAAAAATAAGAAAATCAAAAAAGAACTATTTTCTTTTAAGATGTTTTTATCTAAACTTGAAGAATCATTTTTACATTTGCAGTTGATTTCTAACCCTACTAGTAAAGTTTCAACTTATCGTGAGAACATCAGTACGAAAAAAAAATACTCTGCTTTTGCAATCAAGTATGATGAATTAACATCAAAGACAAAAATTCATAATGAAAGAGTTGATGAAATTAATCTAATCGTTAACTCATTTTCTTTTAGTAATAGTATTGCTCGGTTTGATTTAATTGATCCAAAAGCCCTTGTTGAACTAGTTGATATTACTAAAGAGATAGCTAAATTCAAGTCATATGAAAGTCATCACGAGAAATTTATTCAAGAAGTAAATGAATTGAATGAAAACAAAATTCAAATTGGCGAACAATTAGCCATTAAAAAAGAATGTTCCAAAATATATAATCATATCCTGTCGCAAGATTCCTATATTGATAAGAAACAAGCGTTGGAAATAAAGAAAATTTTAGAACATGCAGAAAACAAATTAAAACAATACGCTAAATCGTATTTCGAAATTGAAGAGCTACGAATTTATAACGAACAAATTGTTGAAACCCATAATGCAATTTATATTGATAATCACATAAATAATGAGTTGTTTGAGAATGTTGGTGGGAAAGCACTCGGAATAGACCAGAGGAAAGCTATACTCACTGATTCAATATCAAATTTAGTGATTGCCGGTGCAGGTTCGGGAAAGACACTAACGATTTGCGGTAAAGCAAAATGGCTTTTGGAAGATCAAAAAGTGCCCAAAAAAGACATTGTTTTTCTTTCATATTCAAAAGCTTCTGCTGATGATCTAGAACGCAAATTAAGTAAGATAAATGATAATTTGAATGTTTCAACATTTCATAGTTTAGGATTGAAAATACTTGAAACTAAAGATAACAAAAAACAAAATGTTGAAGCTAATTATGATGCTATCATTGAACGTTTCTTTAGTGAAGAAATGTTGGCATCTCAAAACATTGATATATTAAGAAAGATACTTGAATTTTATGGGAAATTTGAGTTTACTTTGGATGAGAAAAAATACGAAACCAAAGGTGAGCATTTTGAAAAACTTAAAGAAGCAGATTTCCAAACATTGAAACAAATCTTAGTAAATTTATCAAACAACCAAGAAGAACGAGAAACAATCTTGAAAGAAAAGGTCAAGAGTTTTGAGGAAATGGTAATTGCAAATTTTTATTTTCTCAACGGCATTAAATATAGATATGAAAAACCATTTCCGATTGATACAACAACTCCTGATTACCGACAATATAATCCAGATTTTACATTAATTGAACATGATATCTTTCATGAACATTTTGGAGTTGATAGAAATGGTAGATGTACTTTATATTCAAAAGAAGAAGAGTATTTTTATATTCAATCAATGATGTGGAAAGAACAACTCCATAGACAATATTATACAAAATACATAAAGACTTACTCTTATGAATTCAGTGAACAAACAATATTTGAAAAACTTGAAGAAAATCTTAAATCATTCGGAGTTGAATTAAAACCGATATCTGCTGACGAAGTGAGAAATGCTCTTGGATCAGTATACAAAAATAGAAACTTCAATTCGTTTATCAAATTAGTCAAAACGTTTATTAACTTATACAAGTCTAGGTATTCGAATAACGCCCATTTTGAAATTCTTAAATCTGAAGAATTTGCAAATCCTTATGAGAAGCAAAGATCAGTGCTTTTTCTAGATATTGCCAAAGAAATATACGATTATTATAGAAGTCAATTAGATGGGAAAACTGACTTTGATGATATGATACTTGAAGCAATTAAGATTATTCCAACTACCAACCAATTCAAATATAAGTACATTATTGTAGATGAGTTCCAAGATATTTCTTACAGTCGAATGGATTTTTTAAGAACCTTGATTAGACATGGCAATTCGAAGATATTTGCTGTTGGTGATGACTGGCAAAGTATCTATAGATTTGCAGGAAGTGATATTGGAATATTCATCAATTTCGATAATTATTTTGAGATGACTACCGAATGTAGATTAATAAATAACTTTAGGAATTCAGAAGAACTGCATCAAATCATAGAACCTTTTATTACTGTCAATCTAGAACAGAAGAAAAAAAGTATTACTTGCAGTAACCAATTAACTAACCCCGTAAAAATCGTCTACTATGAATCAAATAAAGTATCTGCGTTAAACGCTGCATTAGCAGAAATTCAAGCAAAGAATCCCAAAGCTAGTGTTCTATTACTTGGAAGAAATAACTTTGATATTGAAGACTACCTGTCAAAAACCATTCAAATAAATAAAGATGGAAACATCATACATGACGGATTCCAAAATATGAACATTGCATTTAAAACAGTTCATCGCTCCAAAGGATTAGAAGAAGATTATGTTATTGTGATTAACAATGAAGATTCCAAAACAGGGTTTCCTAATAAAATTGAAGATGACCCTATATTATCATTGGTTCTGAGCAATAAGAGTAGGTATGCGTATTCAGAAGAACGAAGGTTGTTTTATGTAGCTTTAACCAGAACCAGATCATATTGTTATCTCCTGGTTGATGTTAATAAACCATCACTTTTCATTAATGAGATTGAAGACAACTGCGAAATAACTAATCCTGAACTGTTAGACGACAGTGAAACAATTGCGTGTCCATACTGTAAAACCGGACATTTGGTTTTGAGAGGCGAATGGGGAAATCAATTTTATGGTTGTTCTAACTATCCGTACTGTGAATACAATCAGAAAAAGAGTGTAATTGATGGTTCAAAAAGATGTCCTAGATGTAATCATTTTATTGTTTGGAGAGATGGACGGTGGAGTAAGTTTCTAGGATGTTCGAATTATCCCAGATGCAAATATACCATTAATCCCAAAGACTATGATTTTGAGAGATGGAAGCCTAGTTTTGAAAGGTATAAAAAGAGTTCCTAAATTGATTACCTCAACAATTTACTATTTATGTTACAGGGAGTAATTCAAGGGTTTTATCATCAAATGCATAACCGCTTAAATAAGAAATGCACTGATATCAAAAATCTGTAGTTAGTGTAAACTAATATATAGGTAGAAGGCATTAATCCCTTAAAGACAAAACATACATTAATTTAATTACAAAAACAACATTGGTAAGTCGACAAAACATACATTTGTGATTATTACTAATGCAAATTCGAGTAAACATGAGAAATGTAAACAAAGGAGTTTTAGTTAATGGAAATCAAATACAATAAACCCAAATGCCTTATCGCACTGATATTATCTGGAATGGTTTTATCGTTTGGAATAATCAGTTTGTTAATGAATCAAGAAGGAACTAAAGTATTATCAAATCTCAGCATAATTTTTGGCTCGCTTGGGATGATATTTGGATTACTAATGTTATTCTATGGATATGTCTATATTTATGAAGCTAGTTTTGATAACAAAGGTATTAATATTAATAAAAGAAAAAAGGAATTGTTTATAGATTATTACGATATTAATGATATGGAGTATGAAAAACCCTCGCTATTCAATTATATTACTTCCTATGGTAAACTATATCCAGGAACCTTAAAAGTAAATTTGAAGAAACATAATGGGAAGATAAAACCATATTTTATTCGCCTTAAGTACAAAGATTTTAAAAGTCTTCCTAGAAAATATCAGGACTTAATGAAATATCCAATATAATCAAATCAATTTAGAGAAAGAACGTAAAATGAAAACATTTAAAGATTCAGCAGCATCAATAGGACATCAGACCAAAATCCTAATTGTTGAATTAGTTTGTTCTGTTGAGGAAAGAGTTAAACGCAATGTTTCAGAGCATAGATTGAATAAGAAAAGTTCAAAGAGAAATATCAAATGGAGTCAAAAGGATTTAGAAAACCAAATTCTAACACACCGAATTGATTCAAACGAAGAAGATATTAGACGCTTTAAGGCTGATGGCTTTATCAGAATTGATAATACGAATTTGTCAGCACGTGATACAGCTAAAATGATTATAGAACAATTCGATTTATAAAAGTAAAGTAGCAACGCTAATCTCATAAACAAAATTTAGTTAAAAAATATTTATTAGTAAAACGATAGTTTCAAGTAAATTTATATTAAATAGGATTAAGGAAGAAATTAATAAAACAAAAGTAATAGGAGAAACAAATGGAAAAATATCTTAAAGAAACAACGATGATTAATTCAATGGAGAGATTGTTTGAAAAAACAGTCAACAATTATGTGAAACAAGGACTTAATCAAGATCAGATTAATTTTTTAACGAATTACTTAGATTTAGCAAATAATGACAATCATGACCAAAGATTTACTGCCTTTTTTACCCTATTTTCTTTGTACCGAAGAGAAGATAATAATGCGGCAATTGACAAGTTATTTAAGAAGTATCGTGAAGAATTTAAAGATTTACCGTTATTCACCCATGTCGATTTACTAAGGCTGTCTATGATTAGTCATAGTAGAGATGATTTAAAAGAAATTATGGATAAATCTAAAAGATATATCAATGATTTAGAAAATAAGTGTAAAGACAAAAAATTAAATCATACAGGCATACTGCATTATTATGCCCATGCTGTATGCAACTATTATGAAGTATCAGATTATGATTATAAATATGAAGAAGTTTCTCAAAATAAGTCAAATACGAAAGTGGTTAATGAAAATATTGAACTTGCTAAAGAAGTGATTGAAGTATGCATAAATAATGAGAAAGATTATGCTAAGTTTTATGCCACTAAAGGACGTATTTGTTTACTGAATAAAGATTTTGATGAAGCCATTAGTAATTTTTTAATCGCTAAAGCTAAAGAAGATACGACAAGGAAAGATTATCGCTTAATTATTGGTGGCTATCAAGATTATTTGTTATTTGCTAAACAATTAAAACAAGCCAATATCTTAATGGAACAAAATAAAACATTAGAAACAAGCATTAAAGATATACATGCGGGTAATATCCGCCTGATATCTTTATTTACTGGTTTGATTACTTTGGTCATTGGAAATTTAAGTGTTATTACCAGTAATGATGAACCAGTTAAGTTAATGTTTATCTTTAATGGGATGTTTTTTATCTTCTTTGGGGTTATCATTGTATTTACAAATATTCTTTTAGGCCATTATGAAGATCAAAAGAAGAACAAAGGGCTTAATTTACTTTCACTATTACTGATATTGGCTGGGTTACTCATCTTAGGTTGGTTCTTTTTTAAGGAGATGGTGTAGTTGAAGGTTAAGGTTATCACTAAGCCATACAGATTATATAATGAAGACGGGATCGTCATCACACCACACTGTTGGTGTGTTTTAGATGGCGCAACCACACTCTTTGAAGATCAATCTAATCAAACGAGCTCACTAGCCAGTAGACTAGTAGCTTATGTAGAATTACATCTCCCTAAATTATTAAATCAAAATGTTCAATTTAAGGATGCGATTGATCAATTAAGTATCGATGCTTATAAACACTTTAATTTTAAAACGAGTGAACCGGCAAGATTACCATCTATGGGGATTGCTGCTGTAGTGGAGACAAATAAATACTATGAACTCTATCTTTTAGGGGATGTCGCCATTAGCTACAAAACGATTAATGGTTTAGATTACCGGTTTACAGACACCAGTCTAAACAAACTAGATGATGAAATCATTTCATTGATGCATAAAGAAAACAAAACAAGAAAAGAAGTTATGGCTAAACTGATCGAAAACCGAAATAAACTCGGGATCGATTATCAAGCATTTATACCGAGTTTAAACCCGGAGTTTAAATTTAGATTTAAAAGAATATTAAAATCAAATATTAAAGAAATACGTCTATATACGGATGGGTTTTATAGTCTAAGAGATACATTCAAACAGGTTAAAAACCATAAAGAATTTATGGATTATAAGTTGGATGATGCTGTAGAAATGATTGAATCTTTAGCCTATCAAGATAGTGAACTTAAAACTTTTCCTAGATTAAAAGTTATTGACGACATTACCGTATTACAACTTCAAACAAAACCAAAATCAATCTAGTATATTGATAACTCTTGTATTTTATACAAATTTATGTAATAATATAACTGTTCGGTAACTAAACGAACAAATAAGAGGCAGACAATGGGAAATAATCAAATCTTTTTTAAATCAACACCACTATATAAAGAGTATTTATTACTAGAAGCAGTTGAAAAGAACTCTAATATTACTCAAAGAGAATTAAGCCGCATTTTAAATGTGGCTGTTTCTATGATTAATGAGTATTTGGATAAAGAAGAAAAAAATGGTTATATCACAAGAAACTATAAATCTAGTAAGGATGTAGAATACATCATTACAGATAGTGGTAAGGAAAGAGTTAAACTCCTCAATATCCAATATTTAAAATCTGCGCTTTCAATCCATAATGCAGCTAGAAAAGATATAACAACCTTCATTGAACATGTGATTGAAAAAGGATTTAAAAATATTATTTTATATGGTGCAGGCGATGTATCTGAAATTATCTTGCAAACTTTAGAGTTTGATAGAAGATTAAAGTTAAATATTGTCGGTATTGTAGATGATGCAATAGATAAACAAAATATAGACCTTCACGATATTAAAGTAACAGACCCTAATAATATATTTAATATAGATCATGATGGTGTATTGGTATCTAGCTATCTACACCAAAATACAATTGAAAATAATTTAGATAAACTAAAATATGATAAGAAAAAAATAATAAGGCTGTTTAAGGACTAACACACATGATATTTAAACTATTTAAAAGAATTATGGATACACTATTATCGTTTATTGGATTAATTGTATTATCACCACTATTTTTACTAATTATTATTTTAATAAAATTGGATTCTAAAGGACCAATTTTATTCAAACAAAAACGGGTTGGTAAAAATAAGAAACACTTTAACATTTATAAATTTAGAACTATGCGCATTGACACACCAAAAGATACACCGACACACCTTTTAGAAAACCCTGAACAGTGGATTACTAAAATGGGTAAGTTCTTAAGAAAGACAAGTTTAGATGAATTACCACAAATAATTAACATATTTAAAGGTAATATGTCTATTATTGGACCAAGGCCAGCATTATGGAATCAATTTGATTTAATTGAAGAACGGGATAAGTATGGTGCAAATAATCTATATCCAGGTTTAACAGGTTATGCACAGATTCATGGTAGAGATGCTATCTCAATAGAAGAAAAAGCAAAACAAGATGGTTATTATGTTAAACATATGGGCTTGTGGTTAGATATTAAAATATTTTTTGGAACTATTTGGAAAATATTTAAATCTGACGGTGTTGTAGAAGGTGGCACAGGTACATTAGAAAAGCAAAAACAAAAAGATAAGTAGGTTTATATGAAAAAAGTATTAATTACAGGAGCAAATTCATATATAGGTACTAATGTTGAACAGTGGTTGTTAAAAGAACCTGATAAATACCATGTAGAGACATTAGACATGAAAGATCCTAATTGGATTAATTTTGACTTTTCTAAGTTTGATGTAGTATTTCATGTTGCAGGAATTGCGCATTCTACACCAAAAAAGAGTGAAAAAGATTTATATTATAAAGTTAATACTGAACTTACAATCGAAACAGCTAAAAAATCAAAAGAATCAGGTGTTAAACAATTCATATTTATGAGTTCCATGATTGTATATAATAAAAAAGAGAAAAGAATTACTAAAGATACATTACCTAAACCTGATAACTTTTATGGAGATAGTAAACTTCAAGCTGAAAATGGAATTAAACCTTTAGAAGATAAAAACTTCATCGTTACAATACTAAGACCACCAATGATTTATGGTCCTAACAGTAAAGGAAACTTTCCAAGACTAATTAAATTAACTAAAAAAACATTTATATTCCCTAAAATTCAAAATAAACGTAGTATGTTATATGTTGATAACCTAAGTAATTCTGTTAAATATTTAATTGGTAACAAAATGGGTGGAACTTATTATCCTCAAAATAGAGAATTAATTTCAACTACTAAAATAGTAAAAACAATCTCTAATGACTTGAATAAGAAGATGATTTTTACTAGAATATTCAATTTATTCATATATCCATTAACAAAATTTACAAGCACATTTAATAAGTTGTTTAGTGATTCCTACTATGACTTGGAAATGTCAAAAAATATTATCAATTTATCTATTATCTCATTTGAGCAATCCATACATAGGATAATTAGTGATGAGTAAACATATATTAGTTGTATCACAATATTACTATCCAGAGAATTTTAGAATTAATGATATAACAACGGAATGGGTTAAAAGAGGATATAAAGTCACTGTGATTACAGGTATCCCTAACTATCCAAAAGGTAAATTTTATAAAGGATATGGATTTTTTAAAAAAAGAAAAGAAGTTTTTAATGGTGTTAAAGTTATAAGATTAGCTCTAATACCAAGATTTAATAATCCAATATTCTTAGCTTTGAACTACATTTCATTTGTAATTGCAGGATGGTTTTGGGCGAGGTTCACGAGAATTAAAGCGGATTTAGTGTTTAATTTTGAAGTTTCACCAATGACACAAGCTTTACCTGCAATTTGGTATGCAAAAAGAAGGAAAATACCTAGTTACATTTATGTTCAAGATTTATGGCCGGAAAATCTTCAAATTGTCGGTGGAATAAATAATAAATTTATCATTAAACGTGTAAATAAAATGGTTGACAAAATCTATAAGAATGCAGAGAAAATACTTGTGACTTCACAAAGTTTCAAGGACTCTATTGTTCAAAGAAAAGTTAATCAAGACAAAGTTATAGTATGGCATCAATTTGCAGAAGATTTCTATGTGCCACTAACAACTTCAAATGACTCAAAATTAAGTAAATTAAGAATTGTGTTTACAGGTAATATAGGTGAAGCACAAGGATTAGAAATTTTACCTAAAGCAGCATTAGAATTAAAGAAAAAAGAATTTAACAATTTAGTAGTTTTCAAAATTGTTGGTGATGGAAGAAATAAAAATAAGTTAATTGATGAAATTGAGACTATTGGAGTCAAAGATATGTTCGAGTTTTACAATCAAGTCCCCGCAATTGAAGTTCCAAAAATACTTTCTGAATCTGATGTTGCATTCGTAAGTTTCAAAAACAATGAACTCTTTTCAAAAACAATACCTGCAAAATTACAGTCTTACATGGCATGTGGCAAGCCAATATTAGCAGTTGCACTGGGTGAAACAAAAAGAATTGTAGAAGAGTCAAATTCTGGACTAGTCTCCAATCCTGATGATGTTTTAAAGTTAGTAGATAATATAATACATTTTATAAGCCATAAGGGCAATCTGTCAATTATGTCGAAAAATAGTGTGGAATACTATCAAAGAAATTTTAAAAAGAAAACATTATTAGATGAATTTGATGTAATTATATCTGAGAGGTAAACATATGTTTAAAAATAAAATATTATTAGTTACTGGTGGAACTGGATCTTTTGGTAACGCAGTTGTATCAAGATTTTTAAGTAGTGATATAAAAGAAATTAGAATCTTATCTCGTGATGAAAAGAAACAAGAAGACATGAGAAAATTTTACAACAATGATAAACTTAAATTCTATATTGGAGATGTAAGGGATTACAACTCTATTGAAGGCGCGTTTATTGGTGTTGATTACGTATTTCACGCAGCAGCACTTAAACAAGTACCTTCCTGTGAGTTTTATCCGATGGAAGCGGTAAAAACTAACGTTGTCGGTAGTGATAATGTTATTACTGCTGCTGTAAAAAATGGCGTTAAAAAAGCAATCTTTTTATCTACTGATAAAGCAGCATATCCAATTAACGCAATGGGTATGAGTAAAGCTATGATGGAAAAAAATGTTGTAGCAAGATCACGTCAATTAAGAGAAACCGATACTGTATTATGCCTAACAAGATATGGTAATGTTATGGCGTCTCGTGGATCAGTTATTCCTTTATTTTTAGACCAAATTGAACATAACAAACCAATTACCATTACAAACCCTGAAATGACTAGATTTATGATGACATTAGAAGATGCTGTTGATTTAGTACTTTATGCATTTGAACATGGTGAACAAGGAGATTTATTTGTTCAAAAAGCTCCTGCAGCTACAATTGATGTATTAGCTAAAGCAGTGTTAGAATTAAAGCAAAGTAAATTAGAACCTGTTTACATAGGTACACGTCATGGAGAAAAACTCTATGAGGTATTAGTTACTCAAGAAGAGATGCAAAAAGCTATTGACTTGGAAGGTTTTTATAAAATACCTGCAGATAATAGAAATTTAAATTATGATAAGTTTATAGAAAAAGGTTCTAAAGCACTTGAACTTACGGATTCATATCATTCACATAATACCGCTAGACTTGATGTGGAAGGTATGAAGAAATTACTATTAAAATTAGACTTATTTAAGTAGGATAACAATGAATATATTAGTAACTGGGGCTAAAGGCTTCATCGGTAAAAACTTAATAGCTGAACTAAAAAACCAAAAATTTGAGAACATCTATCTATACGATATAGATTCAACTGAATCAGAACTTGATCTATATTGCCAATCTGCTGAGTTCATTTTTCATCTTGCTGGTGTAAATAGACCAAAAGATGAAATAGAATTTGAATTAGGTAATTTTGGTTTTACTTCAACTTTACTAAATAAATTGAAGAAATATAATAATAAAGCACCAATCATGATATCTTCATCTATTCAAGCAGATTTAGATAACCCATATGGGAAAAGCAAAAAAGCAGGTGAAGAGTTATTATTTCAATATGGTAAAGATACTGGTGCATCTGTTTTCGTTTACAGATTTCCAAATGTATTTGGTAAATGGTGTAGACCAAACTATAATAGTGCAGTAGCAACATTTTCTTATAATATTGCTAATAATCTTCCGATTACTGTAAATAACCCAGAGCACTTAATGAATTTAATTTATATTGATGATGTGGTTAAAGAACTCATAAGTTGCTTAAAAAATAAACCTACAATGGATGGTAAATACTCTAAAGTATTACCAGTTTATGAAGTTAAACTTGGTAAAATTGCAGAACTTCTTTATGAATTTAAAGAATCAAGAAATAACAAATCTATTCCAAATATGATGGATGGTTTTACTAAGAAACTCTATTCTAATTACTTAAGTTACTTACCTAAAGATCAGTTTAGTTATGAACTTAAAATGAATAAGGATTACAGAGGATCCTTTACTGAATTTATTAAGACTATAGATAGAGGACAAGTATCTATTAATATATCTAAACCTGGCATAACCAAAGGAAACCATTGGCATCATACTAAAAATGAAAAATTTTTAGTAGTAAGTGGGCAAGGTGTTATTAGATTTAGAGATGTCAATTCAAGAGAGATTATAGAATATTTTGTTAGTGGTGAAAAATTAGAAGTTGTGGATATTCCACCTGGATATACACATAATATAGAAAACTTAGGAACGAGTGATATGGTGACAGTAATGTGGGCAAATGAACAGTTTGATCCAAATAATCCTGACACTATATTTGTGGAGGTTTAACATGAAAAAATTAAAAGTTATGACTGTTGTAGGTACTAGACCTGAGATCATTAGATTATCAGCAGTTATTAAAAAATTAAATGAATCAGAAGCAGTAGAGCATGTTTTAGTTCATACTGGTCAAAATTATGACTATGAACTTAATGAAGTGTTTTTTAAGGATTTCAATCTTAAAAAGCCTGATTTCTTTTTAAATGCTGCAACAGGTACTGCAATTGAAACAATAGGTAACATTTTAATTAAAATGGATCCTATTCTAGAAGAAGTTAAACCGGATGCATTTTTAGTTTTAGGAGATACTAATAGTTGTTTAACAGCTATTGCTGCAAAACGTCGTAAGATACCAATATTCCATATGGAAGCTGGCAATAGATGTTTTGATCAAAGAGTACCTGAAGAAACTAATAGAAAAATAGTTGATCATATTGCAGATATTAACTTACCATATAGCTCAATAGCGCGTGAATATCTTTTAAGAGAAGGAATTCCTGCTGATAGAATCATTAAAACTGGTAGTCCTATGTTTGAAGTTTTAATGAACAAAATAGATGAAATTAATAATTCTGATGTTGTATCCAGATTAAATTTAGAAAAAGGTAAATACTTCTTAGTTTCTGCACATAGAGAAGAAAATATCAATTCCAGTAATTTTGAAAAATTAGTTGATACCTTAAACACAATAGCAGAAGCTTATAAATTACCTGTAATTATTTCAACACATCCAAGAACAAGAAAAATGATTGAATCAAAAGGTGTTACATTCCATCCTTTAGTACAAGCACTAAAACCATTAGGATTTATTGATTATAACAAACTTCAAATTGACTCCAAAGCAGTTTTAAGTGACAGTGGAACAATTAGTGAAGAATCTTCAATACTAAAATTTAGAGCACTAAATATTAGAGAAGCTCATGAAAGACCAGAAGCAATGGAAGAAGCAGCTGTTATGATGGTGGGATTAAATAAAGATAGAATTATGCAAGGTTTAGTAGTGCTTGAAAATCAATTTGATGATACTATTAGATATGTTAATGATTATTCAATGCCAAATGTATCAGAAAAGGTAATGAGAATCATTCTAGGTTATACTGATTATATTAATCAAAATGTATGGAGAAAAGAACATGAATAATGAAAGAAAATATCAAGTTTGTACAAACTGTGTTATGGATACAAGTGATTCAGCCATTACTTTTGATGAAAATGGCATGTGTGATCACTGTCAAAACTTTTATTCAAATATAAAACCAAATTGGAATACTGGGTCATTAGGAAAGTCCAAATTGGATATGATGGTTAATCAAATTAAGAGCGATGGTAAAGGTAAACCCTACGATTGTATCATTGGAATTTCAGGTGGTATTGATAGTTCTTATTTATTATACTATGCTAAAGAAGTATTGGGATTAAGACCATATGTGTTCTCAGTTGATACTGGCTGGAATCTAGAGGTTGCTAATAACAATATTAAAAAAGTAGTTAATGGTTTAGGACTTGAAGTTAATGAAGAACTAATAGACTGGGAAGAGATGAAAGATTTACAACTAGCATTTTTTAAAGCTCAAGTTGCATACCAAGATATTCCTCAAGATCATGTTATCTTTTCAGCTTTATATAATACAGCAGTCAAATATAAGATAAAGCATGTACTAACAGGCGGCAATCTATCTACAGAATGTATTAGAGAACCAATTGAATGGGTATATCAAAATGATATTAAGATGATCAGAGACATTCATAAAAAATATGGAACATCAAAACTAAAGAAATTACCAATGACTTCAATGTTTAAATATAAAATTTACTATAGATACTTTAAAGGTATGAAGGTTCATAGACCATTAGACTTGATACCTTATACTAAAAAAGATGCACTAGATACATTAACAAGCAAGTTTCAATATGAACCATATGCAAACAAACATTTTGAAAGTATTTTTACTCGCTTTTATGAAGGTTATTGGCTTGTTAAAAAATTTGGATTTGATAAGAGAAGAGCACACTTTTCATCTTTAATACTAACAAATCAATTAAGCAGAGAAGATGCTTTAAATGTGTTAGCTAATCCACCTTACAGTGAAGCACAAGCTCTAGAAGACATGAAGTTTATAACAAATAAGATGAATATCACTGAATCAGAATTTATCGAATTAATGAATGGTCAAAATAAAACATACAATGATTACAAAAATAGTTCCAAGTTTATTGCTTTAGGAGTCAAAATTGCTCAATTACTTGGAAAAGAAAAAAGACAATATAGATAATAGATATAATAGTCTATAAGAAGGTTGAGAGGAATACATGAATGAGAGTATTATTAATTGATGTTACATGTAAAGTGGGAAGCACAGGAAAAATAGTATATGATTTATATACCGAACTAAATAATCAAGGACATGTGGCAGGTATAGCATATGGTAGGGGTCCTCTAGTAAATGAGACTAACATTTATAAGTTCGGTTTGGACTTGGAAACTTATTTTCATGGAGCTATGAATAGATTAACAGGAATTCATGGGTCATTTTCACTGATTTCAACTCTAAGATTAATTAAATTTATAGAAAACTTTAAACCTGATATAATACATATTCATGAATTACACGGATATTTTGTAAATATTGTAAGTGTTCTCAAGTACTTAAAAAAGACTAAGATTAAGACAGTTTGGACATTTCATTGTGAATATATGTATGAGGCAAAAGGGTATGTTTATAGTAAGGAAGAAAATCCTAATTGGGTTAGGAAGAATGAGTATCCAAGTAGTTTATTCTTTGATTTGAGTAAATGGAGTGTAAAGCGATATAAAAAGATATTTGATGACATAAGTAACTTGATTATAGTTTCTCCTTCTGAATGGCTAGCTCAGAGAACTAGAAATACATATCTAGCTAAATATGAAATTAAAGTAATTAATAATGGTATTAATCATGAAATATTCAAAATTAAAAATTTTGAATATTTAAAGTCCCAATATTCTTTTGGGGATAAAAAAATCATTTTATCTGTAGCTCCTAATATAATGGAAGAAAGAAAGGGTGGAAAGAATATAATAGAATTATCTAAAAAACTTCCCACTAATAAATTCCAGTTTATATTGATTGGGTCCGATAATCCAGGTTTGAAAACCCCCGAGAATATGTTATTAATCCCTAAAACTCAGAATCAAGATATGCTAGCAGATTATTATTCATTTGCAGATTACTTTTTCATACCTAGCAGTAGAGAAAATTTTCCTACCACTTGTGTTGAATCACTATCCTGTGGAACACCTGTCTTGGGATTTAACCGTGGAGGTACTTCTGAGACAGCACCATATCCATATGGAAAGTTTTTTGAATATGGTGATATTGATTCTATATCAGATTATTTGTTGAATGCTGATCAGAATGTCTTGGCAAGTCCTACTGATTGTGAAAATTATGCTAAACAGAGGTATAGTAAGAAAACTATGACTAGTAAATATATTGATTTATATGAAACACTGTCTTGATTAGGAGGTTGTTGTGATTGAAGACGAGAAAGTTAAACGTGATGTTCCTTGGTACCTTATTTGATTTCGACGAAGAAGAAAATATATTGTCATATAGCGAGATCGGAATTCAAAATCAAATCAACAAGTTTTAATATGCAGTTATTAAAGGCTTAAAGGAGAATAATTTGCATAGAATCGATGTCATTAATGTGGAACCTGTAGGGACATATCCAAAACACTATAATAAGCTATTCTTAAAAAGCAAAAATTGGTTATTAGATTCTAATATAAAATCTAAGCAGTTAGGCTCGATAAATATTCCAATTTTAAAACAATTATCACGCAGACTAAAAGCCGAAAGAGAAATTAAAAAATGGCTCAAATCAAATAATAATTGTGATTCAAAACATATAATTATATATGGACTATACTTACCTTATTTAAAGGCAATTAAAAGGGTAAGTGATGATATTAAGATCACAGGTATAGTGACAGACTTACCTGAATTTGATGAATTATCTTATAATCAAAATATTCAAAAGAAAGTATGCTAAATTCTTATATACAAATATATCTATCTGGAGACAATCATGAAAGTACTATTTTTAACTAACATTCCATCACCATATACAACTAATTTTTTCAATGAATTAGGCAAGAGTGTAGATTTAACTGTTGTCTATGAAAGAGAAAGGGCGGCTGACAGATCCTCATCTTGGGGTGATGGAGAAATCATAAACTTTAAAAAAATAGTACTAAAAGGACTGAAAAAAGGAAATGAACAATCTCTATCATTTGGGATTCTAAAGCACCTTAAAAGAAATTATGATTATATTATTCTTGGAAGTTTTACAACACCTACAGGAATTCTTGCTGTACTATGGATGAAATTATTTAGAATCAAATATTCACTATTTAGTGAAGGTGGAATCGCCAAGAACGGTAAAGGTATAAAGGAACTTATTAAGAAAATTATTATCAGAAGGGCAAATCTATATTTGAGTAGTTGCAAACTAGGAGATGAATATTTTGTTCAATATGGTGCGGATAAGGATAAAATTAGACGTATTATATTCACTACTTTATATGAACATGATATAGAACCAAATGCTGATTTTATAGAAAATAGGACTAATAATATTCCAAAGTTAATTGCCGTGGGTCGATTTATTGAATCAAAAGGATTTATGGGACTAATCGAAGTCTCAAGAGAGATAAATAAAGACTACCCTCACGAATTGCATATCGTAGGTTCTGGTACTGAAAAAGACAAATATATTAATTATATAAATGACTATAAACTTAATAATATATATGTTATTGATCAGTTAGATAAAGATGCTCTACTTAAATATTATAGGGAATCAGATATATTTGTATTGCCAACTAAATCAGATACATGGGGATTAGTAATTATTGAGGCAATGTCTCAAGGATTGCCAATTATTACAACAAATACTTGTGTTGCAGGTAGAGAATTTGTTGATCAAAACTCAGGTTTATTATATGATTACTCTAATTTAATTGAGTTAAAAAACTCACTTGTACAATTGATTAATGATAATAAACTTATGAAGCAGCTATCATACAACAATTATATTAAGATGAAAGATTACACTTTTGAGAATATGGTAAAAGGTCATCTTGACATTCTAAACTCAGAGTATAAAAAAAGATTGACAAGGACTAAATAATGAATATTAAGAGATTTATGAATAGGTTTATACTATTAATAATAATACTTCTATTTGGGATCACACTCAATAATTATCATAGAAGTTTGACGAGCAATAATGGATATGGGTATGAATATCTATATATGGTGCCAACAATTTTTTTATCCTCGCTATTAATCTTTGATTTTAAAAAGACGATTAAAAATCCTGCACTACTAATGATTCTGGGTATACTGAGCCTCAAATATTTGATTACACCTGTATTAATGATATATACAGACAACTTTAGCGGAACAATGAATTTTGTTGAAACATCATTTGAAAGTAGAAGAAGCAGCGTTAACATGTTTATTTTTAACATGAGCGTTACTTTAATCTTTTTAAAAGTACTATTGGGAAATGATAGAAAAGTTGAACAACTTAAAACTCGTTCTTATGGTTTAAATTCAACAGTAATCCTAATTTCTATATTCATAGGAGTAATCTCTCTTGTAGTTTTTCCAAATATAATGGATAATTTAACTTTTTTAATTTTTGGGCGTTTCAAGGATATGGAAAATAGAAATAGCTTAGTTACAATATTAACCTACTTTTCGACATATATACAAGTATTCATCTTTCTGCTCATAATAAAACACAGTATCAAAAAGGAGAAAAAGGTCTCTACAACACTTCTTATATTGTTGGGGTTTACAATGAACACTGCAATATTATGGAATACAAACAGAATGACAATTATTATCAATGCAATCACTTCATTTATGATGATAATAAGCATATTTCCTTCGTACTTTAAAAGATTATTTATACCACTAATAATGGTAACTTCAGTCATGGTTGTTTCGCTTACTGGATATAGATACCTAGGTGATATAAATGCAGATATTGGTGAAATTTTTGATGTTTTTAATTCAAAGACTATAGCGAACCACTTTCAATTGTATTTTTCTGGACCGGATGGTCTTGCAGCCACAATAGAAATGAACAACTCATACCATAATTTTGATTTAGAAAGTTTTATTACCGATACATTTACCGGTGTCAATTTTATTAGAGAATTCAGTTTTATTTCATCTAATTATGAGAAAACTAGTGTTTATTTATATAATATGACTGCCGCTGGTGGCTATAATACTGGATTAATTATACCTATTGAAGGACAATCATTTGTATATTTTGGTTATATATTTTCCCCCTTATTACTACTAGTTTATTTATATCTTTACAGAGTTTCCTACAATAAATTTCTTAGGAGTAAAGATTTAGGTATTAAGTATGCTTTCTTATATTTAACTATTAATTTAGCTTTTTCACCAATCTATAACCATACTATAGTTGTACAAAATATATTCAATAGATTTATTCCATTAATGATCATTGTTTTAATAAATAGTAAAGTGAGGTCTATTACTAGATGAAAATACTTATATTAATATCCTCGGAATACCCATATGGATTTGGAGAAACATTTCTTGAAACCGAGATTAAATATACTGATAAATATGATAAAATATTTATTTATCCTGTAAACTATAATGGTAAAGGTGAAAGTAGAATTAGCAGAGATAATATTGAAATTGTCGCTAATAATAAAAAAGATAATAAGTTTTCTATGTTTTTTAAATTGTTTCCAATGTTAATTAATATAGAAGTAATAAAGGAATTTTGGTTATTATTAAAATCTAAAAAACTAAAATTTTCAAATATGAAAAAAACACTATCATTCTACTATTATGGCTCAACTGCCTACAAAAAATTTTATAAGACAATGAAGAAAAAAATTAATATTAAAAATGATTCTATTACCATTTATAGTTATTGGTTAGATTATCATTCTATGATAGCAGTAAAATTATCTAAAAAACTAAATTCACAAAATGTGATTTCTAGGGGACATAGATATGACATATATGAGTACGTAAATGCTGATGGTTACTTGCCATTTAGAAATTATTTATACAAAAATCTTACACAAATACATACGATATCAAATGATGGTTTTGAATATTTAAGAAATAAATACCCTATATATTCAAATAAGATAGAATTATCTAGATTAGGTACAATTGATTATGGACTTGCACCAGTAGATTCAACAAGAAGAACAATCAAAATTGTAACTTGTTCATGGATAAGCAAAGTCAAAAGGTTAAATTTAATAATTGACACACTATTAACTATTGATAATTTAAACATTGAGTGGACCCATTTTGGTAACGGACCTCAAGTAGACTATATTAATAATTACTTAAAAAAACTTGTGATTAAAGACAACATTAAAGTTAATTTTAAAGGTCATACTAAGCAAAAAGAGTTGATGGATTACTACAAGAATAATTGTTATGATATTTTCGTAAATGTTAGCGAATCAGAAGGATTACCTGTATCAATAATGGAGGCTATGTCATTTGGTGTACCTGTAATTGCAACAAATGTAGGTGGAACTAGTGATATAGTAATTGACAATTTTAATGGGTTTCTTCTTGATCCGAATAATGTGATTAATGAACTAAGTGATAAAATTAAACATATCGCTAAGATGTCACAAAAGGAATATAATAATTTTAGAAAAAACGCTAGAAAAGTTTGGTTGGATAATTTTTCTGCTGATGCAAACTATAAAGAATTTTATAATAAGGTAGAGAAAATTAATGAATAATAAATTATCAACTAAGATAGCAAGCCTTTTAAAGAAGGGAAGTAATACAGGATTCCTTCATATTATAATAAGTTCAACACTAGTCAAAATAGTAAGTTTCATATCCTCAATATTCTTACCCAGATTTTTATCTAAAGATGATTTTGGCTTATTAGCTTATGTTGACAACATTATGGGGTATATCTTACTGATTAATGGATTAGGTATCGTTAATGCAACAATTAGATTCGTGCCAAATGAAAAAAGTGATGAAGATAAAATGGGTATATTTATTACCACAATAATTATTGGTTTGATTTTTGATATTATCCTTTTGGGCATCTTGGTAATAGGCTTATTTACTCTGCCAATTAATTTAGGTGAGTCTAAAGAGTTATTGAGTTTGATGATATTAATTCCGCCTTTAACCTTTATATTCGAGGATATACAATTATTTTTAAGAGCATTATTCAAAAATAAATCTTACTCAATTTTGTCGTTTATTTACACAATCATGATGGTTGTTCTACAAATAACATTTGCTTTGATGTTTTACCTAAATGGAGTCATAATTGCTAGATATATCGCACTAATCTTGTCGATTTCAACTGGATCTTTTATTATCTATAAAATTATCAATGTCAAAAAATTGGTTAAACCTAATAATAGAATAATCAAAGAATTATTAAAGTATTCTATTATTGTCATGATCGGTAATTCACTATCAATGGTAATTCAATTAAATGAACTTACAATTATAAGTTACTTTGTTGGGGACCAACAAAAAATTGCGGATTATAAAGTATCTACATATATATTTTCAATAACCTATTTCTTAACACAATCAATATTATTATTTGCTTATCCATACTTTGTTAAGAATAAAGAGAATAAAGAATGGCTAGACAGTAACTATAATAAACTTTTTAAATATAATATGCTTGCAATGATACCTATTCACTTATTGCTATTACTTTTTTCAAAACTATTTATAACAATACTTTTTGGATCCGAATATTTAACAGCATTGACCACACTGAGAGTGTTGATAATCGCTTCATTTATTCAGACTTCTTTTAGAAGTGTACCGGGAAATATTCTGACTGGGATAGGTTATGAAAAATATAATTTCTATGTAAACATTATCGTAACTTTACTCCACTTTATACTTAATATTGTGATAATTTACCTATATGGCTACGAAGGAGCTGGTTATGCACTAATAATTAGCTACATGTTTTCTGGAATTTTACTTCACCTAAAAGTTAAAAGAGTTATAAAGAAAGTTGAGATTAATCATGAATAAGAGAATATTATATATTGGTTTGACCGATATAGACGATAAATATAATGGCGTAACTCAAAAGGTTAAGAGCCAAATAGATTCCCTAAAATCATTGGGATATGAATGTATTTTTGCTGGATATAAGAATAATCAAATTATTATTAATGATAAAGTATTACCTGTTAAAAATTCTAAACTAAGAAGATATAAACTAATGAAGGAAGTTTTATCACATTTGAGTGAAAATGCTTATGATTACTTATATTTAAGATATCCTCATACTGATTATATGGTAATTAAGGTGCTCAAAGAATTTAAAAGAAAAGGTACTAAAGTCTTTTTAGAGTTTCCAACATATCCAATAAAATATCCTATTAGTAGTTTGAGTTCAATTGTGCACTTAGTCAACTCAAAAGTATTCAATAAATATCTAAAAAAATATGTAGATAAGAGTATAAGTATCGGCACTCAAACAAACAAAATATTTGGTATTGACAATATATCAGTACCAAATGGTTTTAACCAATCAAAAATCGATTATTTTAATATCCCAGAGATGGGTTCTATAAACATAGTAAGTGCATCTCATTTTTATGATGTTCATGGTTACGATAGGTTAATAAAAGGTATGGGAAGATATTATCAACAAGATGGTGAAAAAATAGAAATTTCACTAAATTTGATTGGCGATGGACCTGAAAAAGAAAAACTCGTAAGACTGGTAAAGACAAATAAGTTAGAAGACAAGGTCATTTTTCACGGAATAAAAGATAGTCAAACAATTAACGAAATGCTGAGTAAGTCAAATATGGGGTGTGGTCCGTTGGCTGCACATCGAAGCAATTTAACTTTTGCATCACCATTAAAAACTAAAGATTATTTCAAAAATGGGATTCCCTTTATTTGCTCTTATAATGAAATAATGGTACCTGATAATTTTCCATACATTCATAAATTTGATTCGGATGATTCCGATATAAATATTGATGAAATTGTCGATTTTTTTAAAACATACAAAGATAATTATAAAAAACATAGCGATCAAATGAGGCAATATGGATTGGATTACTTAACATGGGGTAGTATAATGGAAGGTATATTCAGATCAGAGGTACAAGACCGATGAATATTAGAAGATCATATTTATCCTTTAAAAGAAACTTTATCCCAAGATTTTTTTCTTCAAAAAATATGCTGCAAATATTAAAAATAGACAACATTACTGTAGGTGAAGGAACCATATTCTATGATCCAAGTAATATTGTGGTAGATAGTATTAGACCACACTTGATCGAGAAAGGAAAATATTGCAAAATAACTAGTGGAGTTACTATACTGACACATGATTATAGTAAAAGTGTGCTTAGAATGAAGTATGGTAATTTGATTGGGGAAGGTAAAAAAACAATAATCGGGGATAACGTTTTTATCGGAATGAATTCAATTATTTTAATGGGTTCAAAGATAGGTAATAATACAATTATAGGGGCGGGAAGTGTTGTCTCAGGAAAATTTGAAGATGATGTAGTAATTGCAGGTAATCCTGCTAGAGTTATAATGACCTTGGATAATTATTATGAAAGTAAAATTAATACTCAACTAGAAGATTCATATGACTATATTGATAATTTTTTCTCATTTTATAGAAGATTTCCAACAATTAAGGAAATGGGTCACTTTTTCCCATTATTTCTTAAAAGAGATATCAATGAACTAAAGAAGTACAACATTAGTTTAGATTTAAATGGAGATATCAAAGATGATATTCTCAATTACTTTATGAAAACTAAACCATTATTTGAAAGTTTTGAGCAGTACTTAAACGATTATAAAAATAGGAGGACTATTAAATGAATAATTTAATGAAAAAGTTTCAGGACAAAACTGCAGTTTTAGGGGTTATAGGCTTAGGATATGTTGGTTTACCACTAGCAGTAGAAAAGGCTAAATCTGGCTTTAAAACAATCGGATTTGATATTCAAGTCGAAAAAGTAAATATGGTTAACAAGGGCATTAACTATATTGGTGACGTAGTTAATGAGGATTTGCATAAAATCGTGAATGAAGGATTTCTTTCGGCAACTGATGATTTTTCAATGGTTGCATCAGCAGATGCGGTATGTATTGCTGTACCTACACCATTAGACAAATACCAACAACCAGATTTAAGTTATGTAAAGAATTCAGCTGAAAGTATTGTACCCTACATGCACAAGGATATGCTAATTGTCTTAGAGTCCACTACTTATCCAGGTACTACAGAAGAAGTATTAAAGCCTATTTTAGAAAAATCAGGATTAAAATGTGGAGTAGATTTTTATCTTGCATTTTCACCTGAAAGAGTAGATCCGGGTAATTTAATCTATAAGACTAAAAATACTCCAAAAGTAGTTGGAGGAGTAACCAAAGAGTGTACTGACATTGCTGCACTTATGTATGAAAATATACTGGAAGCTCCAGTACATAAAGTATCTTCACCAGCTATAGCTGAAATGGAAAAAATACTAGAAAATACATATCGTAATATAAATATTGGGTTAATCAATGAACTTGCAATACTTGCAAATAAAATGAATATTAATATATGGGAAGTTATTGATGCTGCGAAGACTAAGCCATATGGATTTCAGGCTTTTTATCCAGGACCGGGCTTAGGGGGGCATTGTATACCTTTAGATCCTTATTATTTATCTTGGAAAGCTAGAGAATTTGGATTTCATACATCCATGATTGAATCATCTATGATGATAAATGATAGAATGCCAGAATATTGTGCTGAGAGAAGTATGAAAATATTAAATCGATTTAACAAGGCAATGAGTAATTCGAAAATTTTAGTATTAGGTGTCGCCTATAAACAAGATATTGATGATTACCGTGAAAGTCCTGCAATTAGAGTAATTAGTGAACTTGAAAAACTAGGTGCTAATGTAGTGTATTACGACCCGTATATAAGTGAATATAAAGAACATGGTAAAACAAAAGTTGGAGAAATTGAATTAACGACATCATTAATAAAATCCGCAGACTTAATAATCATTACAGCATCTCACACAAATATTGATTATGATTTTGTACAATCAAATGCAAAAATCATATTTGATACAAAAAATGCAATGAAAAATGTTGTCCACAGAGATAATATAGAATTACTATAATTTTGAGAGGTAACTAACTATGAATTATGCATTAATAGGATGTGGTAGAATTTCACCGAATCATATATCTGCTGCAATTTTGAATAAATTGAATATTGTTGCACTCTGTGATTTAGATATTTCAAAATCTCAAAAATTAATCAAGGATTTTGGATTGACACCTACAACTAAAATTTATGATGATTATAAAGAAATGATTAAAAAAGAAGATATCACTTTGATTGCGATTGCAACAGAAAGCGGAAATCATGCTTCAATTGCAAAAGAATGCATCAAAAATGGGATTAACTTAATTATTGAAAAACCAATTGCACTATCCTTACAAGATGCAGACGAGATAATAAGTCTATCTGAAGAGTACAATGTTGTTGTAAGTGCATGTCATCAAAATAGATTTAATAAATCTATCCAAAAGATTAGAGAAGCTGTTGAGTTAAACAGATTTGGAAGATTATTTCATGGAACTGCTCACATTAGATGGAATAGAGGTAAAGATTATTATACTCAAGCTCCATGGAGAGGAACATGGGATCAAGATGGTGGTGCACTAATGAATCAGTGTATTCATAATATTGATTTATTACGTTGGATGATGGGAAATGATATAGAAGAAGTTTTTGCATACACAGATAACTTAAATCATCCCTATATAGAGACAGAAGATCTTGGTGTTGGTCTTATTAAGTTTAAAAACGGATCATATGGGATAATCGAGGGTACAACTAATATATATCCTAAAAATTTAGAAGAAACATTATATTTATTTGGAGAAAAGGGAACCATCAAAGCGGGTGGTAAGTCAGTAAACATTATCGAAGAATGGATGTTTCAAGATAAACTAGATGATGCTGAAGAAGTAAAACTGAAATATCACGAGAACCCACCTTCTGTTTATGGATTTGGTCATAATCCACTTTATACTGATGTAATAAATGCTATTACTAATAAAACTCAGCCATATGTCACTGCAATAGATGGTCGTAACGCGTTAGAATTAGTGTTGGCACTTTATTTGTCTGCTAAAGAGGGCAAAAGTGTAAAATTGCCGTTAAAAAATTTAAGAAGTAGTGATTTTAAAGGAAGATTTTAGTATGGAGTACTTTAAACATGAAAGCGCATATGTGGATGAAAATGTTGAAATAGGTAAAGGCACCAAAATTTGGCACTTTAGCCATATACAATCAGGCGTAAAAATTGGAAGTCACTGTTCAATAGGACAAAATGTAAATATTGCTAATAATGTAGTTATTGGCAGTGGTGTTAAAATTCAAAATAATGTATCAATTTATGAAGGTGTTGAATTAGAGGATTATGTATTTTGTGGGCCCTCTATGGTTTTTACAAATGACTTAACACCAAGGAGCAAGTATCCTAAAGGTGCAAAAAATTATCTTAAAACTGTAGTTAAATACGGTGCAACTATTGGTGCAAATGCTACAATAGTTTGTGGTCATACAATAGGTAAGTGGGCAATGATAGCTGCCGGAGCAGTTGTCACTAAAAACATTCCAAATTATGGATTATTTGCAGGTGTACCAGCTGTTCAAATTGGATGGGTATGCGAATGTGGAAATAGACTGAATGTAAAATTAACCTGCTCAAATTGTGATAAAAAGTATGAATACAACGGTAACGAAGTCGTTGAAATCGAGGTTGAATAATATGGAATTTAGAGACTTGAAGGCGCAGTATAACAATTATAAAAAAGAGATTGATAATCGAATCGAACAAGTGATGATGAATAGTGATTTTATTGGTGGTAAGGAAGTTGAAATATTAGAAGAAAGATTAGCAGACTATGTAGGAGTTAAACATTGTATAACTTGTGCAAACGGAACCGATGCATTAACACTAGTATTGCAAGCATGGGGAATTGGTAAAGGTGATGCAGTATTCATACCTGATTTCACTTTTTTTGCCACAGGAGAAGTTGTTTCTTATGAGGGCGCGACTCCGATTTTTGTTGATGTAGATAAAAATACTTTTAATATTGACAGTAGCGATTTAGAAAAAAAGATTTTAGAAGTTATTCATAATACTGATTTAATACCTAAGGTAATTATTCCTGTTGATTTATTTGGCCTACCAGCAGATTACAATGCCATTGAAGACATCGCCAAAAAGTATAATATATTAGTATTAGAGGATGGTGCTCAAGGATTTGGTGGTAAGATTGGTAATAAGGTAGCATGTAGTTTTGGTGATGCTGCTACAACATCTTTTTTTCCTGCAAAACCATTAGGTTGCTACGGTGATGGTGGAGCAATATTCACAAACGATGATAATCTCAATGATCTAATAAGATCTCTAAAATTTCATGGGAAAAGCGATCATAAATATAACAACGTTAGAATTGGTATGAATTCAAGATTAGATACTATACAAGCAGCTATTCTAAATGTAAAACTGGATGCATTTATAAATCATGAGTTTGAAGATGTTAATAAAGTCTATGAAAAATATAATAAGGGGTTAAAAAATATAGTAAAGGTTCCAATTATTCCTGAAAATTTTCTTTCTAGTTTTGCTCAATATACAATCACATTAAATAGTGAGGATGAACGTAATAATCTACAAAAATATTTGAAAGAATTTGATATACCTACTAACATATATTATCCTAAACCAATGCATAAACAATCTGCATTTGGGAATTTAGAGATGCCTCAAAATAAAAATACAATTGAATTATGCAAAACAGTGTTATCATTACCAATGCACCCGTATTTAACAGATAGTGATATCAATTTTGTAATTAGTAAAGTTAAAGATTTTTATAATATTTAATAAATATAATTATGAATGAAGTAATATATAAAAAAGTATTTTGAAACATATGATATTTATTGTATTAGGTATACTAATGCACTTACTAATTCTAACTCAATCATTGTTACCAGCTAATATATCTTCTAATCAAAGTGGATTTATAGTAGATTTTCTATATTCATTAGTTTCTAATATAGGTATTAGGATTAATATTGAAACATTTAGTCATATTGTTAGAAAACTTGCTCACTTTACAGAATTCTTTTTGCTGGGTGTGATATGGTATGTAATTTATATGAAATATTTCAATAAAGCAAAGTTAGTCATTGTAGTCTTGATACATGGACTTTTATCAGCTATGCTGATGAAACGATACAACTCTTTGTTGATGGTCGTAGTGGAGAAATTAGAGATGTTTTAATAGATTTTAGTGGTGTTATATTAGCAAGCATAATGATGTATTTTATATTTAGGTTAAGAGAAAAAAGGTTTATTGATAAAGGTTTTAAGTAATTATCGTAATAATAGGGATAACTTTAAATTGTACAATCCATATAGATATATAACTCTTCATAAAAACAACTTCATTCAGTAAAGACAATTTTAATAAAAGATCATATACACAGTATATATCCAATTGTTTCATAGAAGAATTAGTGATTAACTATAAAAGTTCTCTTAATTGAAAAAGTAACTTTCAAGACACCTTAACTTATAAATTAAATAAGCGGGGTCATAACGAAATAAAATATTTTACACCCAATAAATAAAAGCCGAGTCTGGTTCAAGACTCGGCTTTTCGCTATAATTGATCTAGGGCTGTGAGTATTTATTAATGATTGTTCAGTGTTTATGCCAGTTAATCATTTAGGACTCTTTGAAAAAGATAACTTTATCATTAGATACAATCGTGACTGAATTAAAACTATAATTAACGAACGAATCATTAAGACCTCAGTTCATGAAACATTTCACGTATTCCAACAACAGGCAGAAGCTTTTGCAGTATACTTATTTGAACGTTTTAAGGAAGATTTAAAAAAACACCAAAAAACTAGTCACGAAACACTACAAACGATTTGCAAACGAAGAATATAGTGATTGACAGTTTATCCTCTTGTGTGTTTAAAGTTCTAATTACATACATATAAAAACTTATTTTTTAGATTATGAATAAAGTATATTTTGTGTTACAATTTATCTAATGAATTATGTACGTTTATGATGTCTCAAAGCAAAAAATAGTATTCTTTTATTAGCAGTAGATAGTCAAGGTTAATAAATGCGAGTAAATAAGGGAATGGTTGCTAAAATGGATAGAACTATTAATGGTAAAGGATTAGAAAAGTTATTAAATCCAAGAAGAATAATGGATTCAGATTTCCGTTCGCTTTTATTTGGTAAAATTACGGAATTTTGCTCTTCACCTAATGAGTTAGCATTTTTCAATTCAATAAATTCTAAAGTTAAGGATACATATTTCTTGTTTGATTTTTCTAATAATTATTCTCAGGTTAAACAAAGAATTTCTGATGTTATTAGTGTTGAATGGCAAAATCTAGAACGTTTGGAAATACTAAATATTATTCAAAAATCGACCAACATAAAAGAAAATGAAAAATACTTACTTTTATTATCTATAGATTTATCTGATTTTATCATTAATGGAAATTGGCAATGTTCAGAAATAGATATAACCAGTCATCACTCATATGTAATAGTGTTTACTTCAGAATTAAACAAGATATTAAGTGATAGAAGTGTAAACCTAAGCACTATCGTTGATGATGTAAAACCTTTGATTATATTCTACAAAAAGGAAAGATTATTAGAATGTTTTTTAAAACATTTCAATTCTATTGATTGGTATGTAAATGCAACAATAAGATTATCTAGAGAGTTTTTGAGGTATTCAAAGATCAATAGCAAATACCAATTAAGACAGGAAATATCTGAAAAGTCTCATATTGAAGATGCTGATATTGGTGTAATGAAAGATGAAATGTTGACTATGCTTATGTCAAGGATCCGCGAATTATTTTTGGATAAATCAAATGAAAACCATTCATCAGCATTTTCATATATTATTAAAAACACACGATGTGTTGGTGTAAAAATTAACAAGAAGCAATTTACTAATAGGTTAGAATCGATTTCGAATCATTATAAAGATGAGTTAAGAATCTTTTCAATTAAGAGAAATAAAGAAAATTTTCATATAACTACATATGAACCAACCATTGTCATTAAGGAAAATACTATACAATCTGAAACAACTATAAATATCCCTAAAGTTTATGAAATTTTAGACGCTTTTGTTGATATTTATGAAGACTATCGTCAAATTGTAATTAAAGACTTGTCATTGCCAAATTTAGCATTACCTAAAAGAGTTAAGATTAAAAAAACAAAATTAGGAGATTTGTATTTGAAATACACCTATAAATAATTCATTTAATAATCACTGGGACTGTCTTAAAACCCGACTTTTAGGACAATTAAGCATTATTAGTTTTGATATTACTCTTGATAAATTATACAAAAGCGATATTAAAGTAATAATGGTTTTATTCTTTTTTAATACAATTTGTTTCATTTTTTGGGCTTTAATATAACTAACAATAAGCCGTGTGGTGACTCACAAATATTACTTTATCTGAAAACTTCCCACAATTTAGTCTAGACAATGTTTCTCATGTAAGACCTCACGATAAAGATTCTAAAGTTGGCAGAATACTGCTTCCAAACGGAAACAAGATTAGCAATTATTGTTTTTGGTTGAATACCAAGTATGTACATACAATGATAGAAAAGTAGTGATAACGTATGGATGATTTCGTCAAAAAAATTGAATTTGCTGAAGTAACACATAAGACTTTAGGAGTTGGTTTTATTGTGTATTTTGATATGCAAACTGACAAAAGTCTCATTATTACTGTAAAGTTTGAAAAGGATGAAAAGAAATTTTCATATCCTTCATGTTTTCAAAACAATTATTTGGAATTCAATGATGTAAATTTAAAATTAAAATTTGATGAAATATTCAATTCCCAACAAGCTATTAGCAATGTCGATAAAAGAGAAAAAGTTTTAGAAACCGTCTATAGTTTGAACTTGAACGAAGATTTAGCTATCAGTACTATTTTTTATTTTTATGATGATAAAGAGGCCTTTCAAATATTAGTTGATGCTTCCTCTAAAGTTTTATATAGATATTTTAAAAATGGGACAATTACAGAAAAACATCGAATACTTGTTATTTTTACATTTTCATGGATATCATTTGATAATTATGATGGTAATTTTTGGGAATATATTCGTAATGAATTTTTATCATTATACAAATTATCAGGTAATCAACAAGCATTGGAAAAAGCAATAAGAGAAGTTATTAGTGAGCAAGAAAAATATCATGATGCTAGACACATTACTAATATTTTAGTACATACAGGAATTCCCAAACAGTTTCTAAAAAAATTCTACGATTTTATATTCGATATTTATAAAATTAACTTTGATTATCAATTGACTGGACAACCTGTGGAAGACATTCTTTTAAATAGTTTAGAAGGACTAATCGAACTTTTTAAGCAAGGAGTCTCTGCTGATGACACATTGAACCTTAATGTGACACAAAAAACATATGTTTTAATTAAGTCAACAAAACTTGCTATAACCCACTATATTTCAAGTTTGATTCATATTATGAAGCAGATGTTAGAAATTGTTGATACTTGGTATTATGATGTTTCATTAGAAAATAAATACCCAAAAGTTTTAACTGAGAAGTTTAATGAATGGTCTATAGAAAACGCTAAACCATTTTCAATGGGTCTTCGCAATCAAGAATATGTAAATAAACCTAAGTATGTTTTTAACACTCAGGATAAAAATGTTAGGATTTTATTTCCCAAATATGTTTTAAAAGGAATATCTTCATCTGATTTTGACGATGTAAATGTAGAAATGATTATTGATGATAAACGAGAGATTTTGAAGAAAGATCAATTTAAAATTATCGAAAAGATTGGTTTCAACATTATAGAAATTTTTCCTCAGAAACTAAAATTCATTAGTTCAAATATTTCGGTAAGTATTAATAAAAAGGAAGAAGCAATTATTAGTACTAATGATAGTTTAAACAGGAAATTTATTATATTTGATGTCGATGGACAGGAAAGAGGTAATTATAAAGAGTATAATGATTTGGTTTACGTTGTTTACCCCAAAGAAACAGAATTCAATGGTCCTAACATAGAAATAATATATGATTTTTCTGGATTTAATATTGCTATTTTTATCGCAAATAAGAATGTTATTTATACATGTGGTAGTGAGTCGATTTGTTTTTCTCGAATGTTAAATCCCGGTATTTACGGAAAAGAAAATATTAATGTTTTAGCCTATGTTGATAATAAAGTAATACATGTATTTAATCAAGTAACTAATTTTGTTTTCGAGAGCGAATGTAATTCAGATGGTTTAGTGTTAAAGTTCAATAATAAAGAATATGACCTCATCTCATTAACGTTTAATCAGTCTAGAAGAGGTGGATTTTGGAATTATAATGTTACACTTAACCGAGATTTTTTATCTAACAATTTGAATATTATTCGTGTCTATAACAAAAATAAATCTATTCTAGAAACAAGAACAGAAGAATTTCTAATTGACGAGAAGCTAGATTTTTTAATTTTGGAGACTGATATAGAACTAGAAAAAATAATAAAGGTTACATCTTCCTTTCAAGGAGCAAACATTCCGGAGAAAAGATATGATTTTTCAGTAAACACATATTTTTTATGCGAATTTAGATTAGGAAATAATAGAATTAAATATGAAATTGACCCGGCAATTAAAAGGTATAAATGGAATCCTAATGATAATTGGGAAACCATTAATAATTTCGAGTTGAAGAACAAGAAAACTTTATATTTGTCATCAATTAAAAATATCATCCGAGTATCCAATAAAGATAAAATTGATTTTCCTTCTACAATAATGTCAGATGATGCATTAGGTTATTCATCATTAGAAATGTCATATTTATCACAATTGAAACAAGAAAATGATTATGTTTTTTTGAATATACAGAATCCGCGGGGTTTTAACTCAAATATAAAAGTTTATCTTAGACAAGTTGTTATGTCACACACTTTATCACAGCAAAATGATGATAATCTACTAATAAAGTTTGACATCAAAAATTTCACATCAGATTCATTAGAGGTTAGTCTGATTAAGGATAAAGATATTATTGAAAAGTTGGTTTTATCATCTGATGAAACAATAATCAAAAAAGCTCAGCCACATACTAAATACACAATTGAAGTGTTTGAAAAAGAAGATTTTTTTCAAGGCATAAAAGGGAAAGTTATATACTCATTTTCATTTAATATTAATGATGCAACTAAATTAGAAGGAAAATCTTTTTTTGTTAATGAAGTGTATATTTATTCATTTGATAAAAATAATAATTTGAATTATGAATCAATTAAAGTTAAGCCGGTAGTTATAATGATTGAAGATAAAATCGATTCACCACCAAACGAGTATTCTAGTTTAAATACGGAGACAAATATGACATATAAATGCAGGTTGTTTAAACTTAACTTTCATGGACAGTTAATACCCTTTACTCACTTGAATGAAATCTATATAGAAATAGTAAGTAAAAAAATGGATTCCATTATAAACTTTATCGCAGAGGATAGTGAAGGAGATGGTTTACTTCTTTCAAAAAAGAAGCCGAAATTCTTTGTAGATTCAATGGATGAGGATAGCGGGTATAGCATTGATTACTTAGTAATAGATACAGAAAGGGATGAATATAGATGAGTAAAAACCCTCTAAAACAAGCGCAATACATTAAAGAGAGCTTTTCAAATTATGTCAAGTCTACTTTTGTTTTAAAAAACGAACACTACAATAACGATTTTAAAAATGAATTGGATAACTCAGTTCTCACTAAGGGACCATATTTGAAATTAGAATTACCATTTAAAAAAACATATACTGTTGATGAATTAATCAATATCGGGGATCTGCCTAAATCATTTGCTAATGTCTCAGATATTATTTTTAATCGTCCATTATACTTACACCAATATAAAGCACTTAAACGAGTACAAAATGGATTCAATATTGTAGTTACAACCGGTACTGGTTCTGGGAAAACAGAGTCATTTTTTTATCCAATATTAGATAATTTATTAAGAAAAGTCGAAAGTGGTAAAGCATTGACAGGAATTCATGCTATTTTACTCTATCCAATGAATGCTCTTGTTAATGATCAACTAGAAAGATTGAGAAAACACTTAAGTACAGTCCCTGAAATTTCATTTGGATTTTTTACAGGTGATACACCTGAAAAATATCAACGTAAACTAGGAAATGGTTCATATGAAGATTGTAATAGACAGCAGTATGTGATGTCAAATTTCGATGAAGATGAAGTTAAACCACCTAGTAATGAACTTTTGATTAGAAGGGAAATAAGGGATACACCTCCAAACATACTAATAACTAATTTTTCAATGCTTGAATATCTTTTAGTTCGGCCCAAAGATAGTGCTATTTTAAGCTCAGAAACATTGAAAAATTGGGACTTCATGGTTTTAGATGAAGTACATACCTATCGTGGAACATTAGCTACTGAAGTTGCTCATTTATTAAAAAGATTACAAGCGTTTGCTAACAAAAGTCCACAATTTATTTTGACTAGTGCAACACTAGGGAATACAAAAGAGGACAAAAAAGGAATTATTGAATTTGCATCAAAACTAACTTCAGTTAGTTATACTGAACCGGATATTATTTATTCAGATAGAATATCACCTTCTGATTATCCGATAAAACACACAGTAGTTAATGCTGACTACTCCGAAATATCTAAGAAAATACATGAAAATCAGTCAATAGATGAAGTGTTATCAAAGTATAATGTTACAAGTTTGTTTGATTTGCTAAGTCAAGATAAAAATGTTCATTTATTATATGAAATGTTAAAAGAAACTGATACCTTTGATAATGTATTCAATCAAATAAAATCTATAAATCCTGATATTTCAATAGATGATTTTATAAATCTAATCAACTTAGTAACATTAGCAAAAAAAGATGGAGTTAATATTTATGATATTAAGTATCATTTTCTTATTCGCACATTAGAAGGTGCTTTTATTTCATTATCTCCTAGTCCCAAACTTAAAATAAGTAATAGGCAAACTATTGATGATATGTGGGCATTTGAGATAGGTTCATGCAAATATTGTAATACTATGTATATAATTGGAAAAGAATATAACGACAAACTGTTTAGAAGTGAACTAGATCTCGATGAAAACTATCAAAATTTTGATGATTTAAAAGTAGACTTTTATTTGGTGAAAAGCGATGTTATTGAGAGCTTAAACGATATTACAACAAAATTTGAAGAATATACCGTTTGTTCGAAATGTGGTTTCTTATTTCAAAATAATCGCTATGATCACCATGAGTGTAATTGTGGCGATGAATATAAAGTTGAGATTCTTAAGGTTAATAATGAAGATCACGATTCTAAAACAAACTTAACTTCATGCCCAATATGTGAAAAAACATCAAATAAAACCGGAATAATCAATTCTTTTAAACTTGGGAAAGATCAATCAACTGCACTAATATCACAAATACTTTTAAAATCAATGGATTTATTTAATAAACAAGAACAAAATCCTAATCTCAAGATTGATTTATTTGAGCCATCCGTGAAATTACCACAGAAAGAATCTTATAAGCAATTTCTTGCTTTTTCTGACAGTAGACAACAAGCGAGTTTTTATGCTTTATTTTTTCAAGAAAATCAAAACAAATTTTTACGAAAAGCATTAGTACTTAAAAATTTAACGCATACAATGAGAAGCGATAGCATTATATCTAGCATGGAAAGAATGATAGAAGATAAAAAACTATTTACTGATAACTCAAGTAAGTCGATTTCTGCTGTAAAAAATGCATATGTTTCTGTTTTACTAGAATTATTTAAATCTGATGGGGTAAATAGTCTTGAAGGATTAGGACTCTTAAGTTTTGAACCTGATTTCACTAGAATTTTTGAAAATATAAGTGCAGAAAATCTAAAGAACAATATGCCAAAAGTGAAATATGACCAATTAGGTGATTTGCTATGCATTTATATTGATAAGTTTAGAACAGCTCCAGCGATAAATTACGACAATTCTGGATTGACATCTGAAGATAGAAAAGAATACCTTGAGTATAGAAGATTTGATAATTATGTTATGTTAAAAGTACCTCCAAAGACTGGTGATAATTCATTAAGAAGTGTCTTGCCGATAAACTCTAATGGTGCTAATGATCTAACTAAATATCTAAAAAAGACTTTTGACTTATCACCAGACGAAATTGATATTTATGCTGAAAAGATATGGAATATATTAATTCACGATGCTATTAAAATAATAGAACTTGATGAAAAGGCAAGAGGTAAAATTAACTTTTCAAATTTTATAATATATAAAAAAGAAGATAAGTTATGGTATTCATGCGATAAATGTGGAAATATAACAACGCACAACATAAATAATTGTTGCGTTAAAGGTGATTGTACTGGCTCATTATATAAATGCAATCCTGATGAGTTACTAAAAGATAATTACTATAGAAACGAATACATGGAAAAGAAAATTGAACGCATAGTGGTTCAAGAACATACTGGGCAGTTAACCAGAGAAAAAGGTAAAGAATATCAAAAGGGATTTAAAAATAAGGACATTAATGTTCTAAGTAGTTCTACTACATTTGAAATGGGAGTAAATATTGGTACGTTAGATACTGTATTCATGAGAAATATTCCGCCTACAAATTCGAATTATGCACAAAGAGCAGGACGTGCAGGTAGAAGCGATGACTCTGTTGCTTTTGTTGTTACTTATGCTAATCATAATTCACATGATCAAATATATTTTAATAATCCAGTACCAATGATAGACGGAAAGATTAATCCACCTTATTTTAAATTAGAAAATAACAAAATTACTATAAGGCATATTATGGCGTTTTTAATCAGTCAATTTTACAGAAAAAATAATTTTGATGACAAACTTGGCAGTTTTATTAATAGTATATATTCTGATTTTTTAGATTATATTAATCAAAATAAGATTGAATTGGAATCTTTATTGAAAGATGCTGTTAATAATGTTTCATTCTCATATTTTAAAAAATTTAAGTGGTTAGATGAAATGAATAAAGAGGATTCTCTACTTAATAATTTTATTATTAACATCGTTACAGAAATTGAAAATTTAAAGAAAGCTGAAGAACAATCTAAAAAAGAAAGATTATATAATGATGCCGATAATTACAAAAAACAAATATACAGAATTCAAAATATGGATATTGTAACTGGGTTAGCAAAATATAACGTTATACCAGGATATGGATTTCCAATTGATGTTGTTCCACTTAAAATATATGACAGAATAAAAAAAGACTTCAATAAAGCATTAGATTTAAGTCGTGATTTAAGTTTGGCTTTATCAGAATATGCTCCTGATTCTGAGATAATTGTGGACAAAAACAAATACACTTCAAGATATATTATTCTTCCTAAAGATGGTAATTTACCTAAATACTATTATTATAAGTGTAACAATGAAAAATGCGGGAAAATACATATCAACAACATTAGACTTGATTCATATATATGCGAAAATTGCAGTTCAAACACACATGAGTATAGTTTTATTGTTCCTAATTTAGGCTTCATTAGTGATGATAAAAACAAAGATAACACTATTTTAAAGCCTAAGAAAACTTATGCTTCAGAGATAAGTTACTTGGGATCACTTGAACCCTTTGTTACAGATTTAAAAATTAATGATTTTTTATTAGTTCAGCAAACAAATGATGATAGGTTGCTAATTGTAAATGAAAACCCATTCTTTTCTTGTCCAACTTGTGGATATTCTGTGTTAGATAAAAAGAGAGCAGATTTAAATACTTTTGACTCACCACATAATACCTTCAGAGGCAGCACTTGCCATAATCAAAAGTTATCAAAAGTTAAATTGGGGTATATTATCGTAACTGACGTTATTAAGATGCGTATTAATATGCCAATGACTTATGAAATTGCTTTATCAACTATTACCGCAATGTTAAATGGAATTACTGCATATTTACAGATTGATTCAAACGATATAAATGGAATTATAGTCAGTGATATTGATGATAAATATGCGTTTATATTCTATGACACAACTTATGGTGGTGCTGGTAATGTAAAACAATTGACTAACAAATCTGGATTAAAAGCAATGATAGAAAAAGCCTATAATTCTGTTAATGTTGATTGCTGTGAAGAAAATGTTTCATGTACCAGCTGCTTACGAAATTATAAGAATAGTAGGAATCACAAGCATTTAAAAAGAAAGTATGCACGAGATACACTTAAAGAAATACTAAATCAGTTAATATGAATTGAAGAAAATTATGAGTTTACTCATATCCGATAGTAATGCTGAAAAAGAATTTGCCAAATATTTAGATAAGTTACGCTTTGATGCAATGAAGAAGTAAATAAAGAATAATCTATTCAATAATAATTGAGACTGTCCCATTGGATTGTGGAGTTGTAAATAAGAAGTTAGATTCACTTTTTGGCTAGTTCAACAACTGCTTAAATAGGAGTAAATATTCGTACTTTTAAAATCAGGTAAACATTACTTAAATATTAACTATTTTACTTAGGGCTTAAAAACTAAATAATAAATATAAAAAAATGAAAAGATGAGCTTAAAAATGATAAAACAAGACTTTTTGTATGAGTGTGATTCAACAAATTTAACAGAAGCACTAAAATTAATTCAAAATGTCAATAAAGAATTAGAGTCAGGCCGTGTTTTTGATAAAAGATTTTTTCAAAGATAAAATATCTGACTTATTAATAAGGATGACTGGTAAACGAAGTGATTTTATGTCCCAAAGAGAAAACGAAGTTACCAGTCAATTAAAAGAATTGTATAAATTAGAGCCTGCTACATACAAGGAACGGACTAATGAAAAAGAATATATAGCAGAAAAATATAGTGTGAAATATAAATTACATTCAAGTTGTGAAAAGGCTATTGATGAATTGATTCGCCTATCTGATAGGTTGATTTAATCCAATCCCTACTCAACTAAAAATAAAATTAAGCCCCCACATAATGCCACACATCTAAAATAAGTGGGGCGCTTTTTTGAAAACTTGAAATTTTAAGACTATCAAAACTTTGAATACTGATAGAAATATTGTTCATTTTTGATGTTAAAGAATCATAACTGCACCTCATATACTCTAGTTATCAAATATTAGTTTTGTATGATATAATTAAAGTGAATTCTAACAGATTACATTATTAATAAGAGAGGATAAATTGTATGATAATTGAAAAGTGTCCCTATTGTAATGGGAAATTAAAAACAGGGAAATTAGTTTATAGATTTGCGTATAGAACTCCAAAGATTATCTTTGACGACGGTTCAGAAAAACTAGTCAATACGTTTAATCCATTTAAAGGGGCAGTAATTAATAAAGTGTTTTACTGTGAATCATGTCGTGTGATATTAGCTGATTTAGGTTCTGAATCTAAGTAAGTAATTTAAAAAAGACTTATCTATCAATTAAATACTTTAAACACTGGGACTGTAAAGAAATGAAGAATTAATTTTCTTCATAGGACTTTATGGTCCTTT
>ENA-UOOH01000028-UOOH01000028.1-fermentation-metagenome-genome-assembly--contig:-NODE-28-length-146795-cov-347.877327_pt1 | contig 146795 bp, 127 predicted proteins | sample MGYA00245778_ERZ724025 | MGnify/ENA primary metagenome ERZ724025 (study PRJEB28704, sample SAMN03018313) | fermentation metagenome | biome: anthropogenic terrestrial biome; feature: soil... | reverse complement strand
CCAATGTGCTTTTTTGTAAAGCCCTATCGTCTCACATCTATTTGAACTTACTCACTATTTAATGACAGAAAACAAACAAAGACTTATAGTATAATAAACGAGATAATTCATTGGAGAAAAAGATGAAAACATACCGATTCGACCCCGAAAAATTCAAGAAACAAACCAAAATACTTGTACTGATGTACGCCATTCCCTTAGTGCTCATGCTCGTCCTGGTCTACTTCCTCAATCGCAACCGACCTGAAATGTTGACCCAAACCATCATCTTAGTCGTTTTGATGATTGGCTTTTATGGCTATATGGGCTGGCGACGCTACAAACAAAACGCGCAAATCTGGAAAGAATACTCCCTCACGGTTGATGAGGACGGTGTTTCACAAACCCAACCCAACTTCCCAGAGGTTCGTATTCCCAAAGAAGAAATTGACGGGATCGAAGTGGTCAAAAATGGCTTTTATGTTCAAACCAAAAGCCAAGGCAGAGTGTTGGGCATTTCAAAAGAGCTTTCCGATGCTGACTATGAAGAATTGAAGCAAATCTTTAGCGCTTGGGCTGCCGAAAACGAAGCCAATCGACCTGTGGATGACGATGATGAGGACTATGACCCTGCATTAATCGATATCCCTGAAAAAGCCGAAGCATATGAAATCGTTGAAAACCTGGAAGAGTCGATCGAAGCAGCGGAAGAAGATAAACCAGAAGACGCATAGTCACCTCTGCATTCCCTTTAAAGAAAACCTGCCCGTGGATAACCGCGGGCATTTTTATTGAGGCATTAATGAGACATAATACCTTATGGCTCATCCTCAAGGTTTATCGGCTTAATCATCTTCCACGCCGGCTCGATTCGTTGATGCCAGACCCCTTTGTGGTCTCTAAAATCCCAAACACCTGGGTCAGAGCCATAAACTTCAAAACCATGCCGTTCATAAAACCGGCGGGCGTCCTTGTTTACCCGCTCAACATTCAGGCGCAAATGGCTAAACCCATGCTCACGCGCCCAGTTTTCAACAAAGTCCATCATAAACCCACCCAGACCTATGTTTCGCACCTTTTCTTTTACTCTGAATGAAAAGACGTAAGCACGATTAACACCATCAGCAGTTTCTTCATTCCGCGAAAGGAGCATCAAGAAAACCTGGCCAACAATTTCGCCATCTTCAGCCTCAGCAACCCAAATGCGCGTATTCCCCCACAAACTGTTTTGGTAATGCCCACGGTACAACAGGCGGAAATGCAAGTACTCCCCATCCCACTCCAAAGCCGGCAAATCTTCTTCAACTAAAGGTCTGATTGTAAACAGCTGATTATTTTGAGCAATAAACTTATCATTAACTGGTTTGGGCATGGGTACTTTTCCACTCTAACTTTTCAACCAAACCTAAAGCATGCTCTATAACAACGTCAAATTTCAGTCCGCTGGCATAATGATTCTTTTTGGCAAAAGCAACCCAACGTCTGATAAACACAGGGTCATCTTTAAGACTCACCAATAATGCCTTTAGCTTTTCAGTATTCCACTCAGTTTTTCGATGAGAAAACGTCGTCTTACATGCTTCCAATAACAAGTTCATGTCAATGGTGTCCGATCTTAATTTGCAAAGCGTGTAAAGATCATAAAAATCTTTGGACCGACTATTTAAAAATCCCTTGTCATAAATGGTTTGAATTTTTTCTGATAAAACGGTTTCAAGCGGGTAGGCTTTAATCGAGATTTTATCTTTCCCAAATAGACTTCGGTACTGGTATTTAACGCTTCCTGGCGTCATTTTGTCACCAGTAGCGATATCGAGAGGAATAATCTGGTTAATATTTTCCAATCGGCATTGTATGGTTAACCGATACCCTTGGTAAGGGTGGTTTCCCTTGAGTCTACTCACTGCAAACAGGTGATGTCGAATTGGACCTTCCTCGTCCGCTAGTATTGTTTTGAAAGCTGAGACAACCTCATCCTCCGAAATAAACTGCCCAGAGTAAAGAAAATCCATATCCAAGGTGGTTCTCTCCTCAACGCCTATCAGACTCGACAACAAAAAACCTCCTTTTAGGATAAATAAATCGCGAAATGAACTCTTGGACAGCTTTAAAAGAATGGATTCCAAAAAATAATAGGTCAAGACGATATTAAAGTTTAGATCCTTCTCACGACTAAGCTTATGACAAGCACTAAGAATCTGAGTTTTACTCATAAGCAATCTCCATGATGTCTGTAACCTTTTGAAGGACACTCATTTTGTTTGCAGTTTCATGTAGTTCTTTCAGGTTTCGTTCCATGTAGCTTGAGTAGCCTCGAATGAGCTTGACATAGGTTTCAGGGTCAACTTTGTCTCGGTTGAGAATGACATCACAAAGAGTTCGCTCGTAAGAATAGACCCTTACTGGATTACCAAACACCGTTTTTCTGTTTGTTACACCCAAGTTGAGCCATTCCTTTTTAACGTAATGGATGTTTATATTTGCCAGTCTATTGCTGAAATTGTATTTTTCGCTGACTGTGACATCCATACGGTTGATAATCTTATCACTAAGGCCCAGCAAAATTGCCGCTGTCTCGTATGAAAAAACCGATTTGCTAAATCGATACTGAAAAAAGAAGAGCTCATCAAAATCCGCTGCTTCCGTTCCATATATCCCAGGCGCCATTCTTCTAAGAATCCCTTTTTCTGTCAACCGGGTTAGGTAGATCGTTGGAATGCCTTGCTCGCGACATGACCGCGCGGTGATTATCCCATTGGAATTCTCCAGGTGCTTTATTATTCTTTTTTCATATTTCGGGATTGTTTTTGTTGCATTCATACGGACATATTACCATAATTTCCGTATATTCGCAACAATGCGCTCTATTTAACGAAGCATCTATGAAACCAGCCGTTTTAAAAGCGCTTTTTCTTCTTCTAAACTCTTAACTTCCCCATCCAACCAGGCTGCTTTTAAGCGGTGGAGGATTTTTTCATAGCGCGGTGAGGGTTCCAAGCCCAAAGCCCTCAAATCTTCCCCGGTGGAATGATGGCTGATGTGTTGATAATGGCTGCTAAAGTTATCTAAAAGGCTTATTTCCCGCTCATCCTGCGTACTCAACCGCACAGCATAAAGCGCCTCGGCTTGCACATGTTGCAAAACATCCACTATTTGGCTGGGCTTGGCATCCACGAGTTCGGGCAGAACCTGGCGCGTGTAATGGGTTTGTTCAATTAAGCGCATAACCCGTGCCGGAAAGACGATACGTGCGTTCAAACTGCCCAAGGACTCTTCGTCCAATCCTTCAAGCCATAAACAATAGGCCACGATTTGCCGTTCACTCAATTCGGTGGATTTGTGCGCTCCATTTGTTGCCTGCCCAATTTGCGATAAGGCTCTCGCCAAACGCTGGCTGATGGTGCTATCCCAGGGCAAAGCTGGGTGAATGCTCTTCAAAATACCCAACTCATTCAGTTGCTGAAGCATGCCCACAGCTTCTGGCTCTTGTAGGATTAAATTAAATTCATGCAACAGGCGCGCACCACTGATTTCATTGAGCAAAGGCAAATTGTTTTTCATCAGGCTAAGCGTGCGGTTTTCGATGCTAAAACCAAAACGTTGTGCGAAACGAACCGCGCGCAACATGCGCGTGGCATCATCCACAAAGCTTAGCGTGTGCAAAACGCGTATTTTGCCATCCTGCAAATCCGGCAAGCCACCCCAGAAGTCAAACAAAGTGCCAAAATGCGTGCCATCCAACTGTAAAGCCAGGGTGTTAATGGTAAAGTCGCGCCGGTGGAGGTCCATCTTGATGCTGCTGCGCTCAACAGTGGGCAATGCCGCCGGTCTTTCATAAAACTCGGTGCGCGCGCTAATCAAGTCCAAATGTTCTGGCAAGAGCTCCAAATCCAATCCCTCGTCATCAAACATCGCTTGAGCAATGGCTTGCTTATCCTCGCTGATAATCCACTTGGCAGTGCCAAAACGACTATGCGATACAACCCGTCCGCCAAGGCTTTTTGCCAGGCTTTTGCCAAAAGCGATTGCATCACCTTCGATAACAATATCAAAATCCTGGCTGGGAAGATCAAGCACCAGATCACGCACAAAACCGCCCACAATGTAAGCGCTTACGCCAAACTCTGCCGCCCGCTCCGCAATGCCTTCAAGGAACTTTAGCCTTGTCGGTGGCAATGCTTGCTCCAGCTTTGAAACAACCTCTTCTTGCGTTGGAATATGGCTGGAGGGTTGCAGTGCGCCCAAGAGATCCGTGCGGGTTACGATGCCAATCACTTTCCCTTCGGCACCATCCAACACCGGCACTTGTCCCCAACCGCTGGAAGTCATCAACTCTTGCAAACGTAACACGCTGTCTTCTGGCAAAACGCTCACTTCTCCGGCGTCCATCAAATCCCGGGCGGTGGTTTTGAGCTTATGGTGCAAGGCGCGATCCACATTTCGCCGATTGAGCAAACCAATCACGCGGTCATTTTCCACCACCGGATAGCCTTCAAAACCATAGCGGTTCATCAAATCAGCAGCTTCTTGCACGGTCGTTTCCGGGCTTAAAAGCAAAGGATTCTGCGACATAATCTGTTTTACCTGCAAACTGGGTGAAACCACATTGGGTAAAAACGATATGACTTGTTCCTGATATTTTTCTAAAATCGCTTCGCCCAGCTTCGCATCTGGTCTTGTTTGCAGCCGAATTAAAGCGGAGGCAGCACGTTGATGCCCGCCACCATCAAAATGGCGCGCTAAGCGTGCCATATCAATGTTTGGCGCACTGGCACGCGCCACCAGGCGCAAGCCCATGCGGGTTAACACCAGCACCACCAAACCATCCGGTTGTAAAAACTCACGTAAGCGGTGGGCTACGCTTGAGATTTCATCGTTCAAATCCAGCGCAGAAGCCGTTGCAACCACAATCAAACTTTGTTCAATCGTCAGCGTTTGCATATCCTTCAAAAGGCGGTCAAAAAGCTGTAATTGCGCTGTTGATAGTGGTGGATTGAGGTAATTGGCAGCGATGTTTAGGTCTGCACCCTTGCTCAACAACCAGCTCACCGCGGCAGCATCCCGCGCGATGGTGCTGGGATAGGTTAATGAACCGGTATCCTCATAAATGCCCAAAAGCATCAAGGTCGCTTCTTCAACGCTGATATCCATGTTTGCGTCTTTTATTTTTTCAACCAAAATACTTGTGCAAGCACCGGTCTCGTGAACTTCATAGTCCCAATCAGACTGCCCTTGATTTTTGCGCGGATGATGATCAATAACCCTTACCTTGGTATCACGGGTGATGCCCCGCAAGGTGACCATGGATTGTGTGTCAACCAGGATGATTTCTTCAATGTTGCCACGGGGCAAATCGTTGATACGATAAAAGTTTAGTTTACTACCAAACTTACGCAAAAAAGCCTGTCCGTTACGATTGATTTGCCGGGGCAATAAGGCATAGGCATCCGGCGCCAGGATTTGCGCGCCAAGCAGTGATGCCAGCGCGTCTAAATCGGCTTGTTCGTGGGTCATAATCAGGCGCATAGTGTGTCCCTTACCTGTGGCTATTCGGTGTACACGATAGCTTGTTGCAGTGGGTTATATGCATTATATATGGATTGCGACAGGCGTGCAAAGAGCAGGTTCCCATCCTCAAAAAGCAATTGATCGCTGGAGTGGATAAAGATGACTAAAACATAGTCACCACCTGGCGAATAAACGATTCCAACGTCACTGATACTATGAATCAAGCCGTCCAGTGCGTTAGTCCATCCGTGTTTATGCGCCACGCTGCCTTCCAGCGCAACGCCAACCTCGATGAGTGCGCCCATGCGGTTAGAAAGCAAATTTTCGACCATAATCTGGCACTCTTCATGGGTAACCTCGCCATTAAAGAGCGTGTATTCGGGCGCATTGTACTTGGCACAGCGATAAATGCGTGCCAGCAAATCGCCGATTTCCGATGGCACGGTTTGATTATAAAGGTCAGGTTTTAGATTAATGTCACTGCGTTGGTTGGCAGGCGTTTCATAAGTTCGTAAAAGCGGTGCGCCAAGCTCAAAAAAACCTGCCAAAAAGGTATTTTGATAGCCCAATTCCTGCATGTCCTCAGTTACCACCAGCGGCCCGGTCGTGTTATTCATGTAATTTTTCATCAGTCCATCCGCGGGCGGGTTAAGCGAGTCTTGAATCATCGCACGCATCCAGTTTTTAGCTAATCCAGGGATTGGTTCGCTCACCCGGCGCATGGTTGACACCATAATGGGGATTTTTACCGTGCTCGCACCAGAATAAGCCACATCCACAGGTAAATCCTTACCACCTCTGGTGGCAAAATGCATCACCTGCCCATTTTGCAGATCCTGTAAATAAACCTCAACCAAGCCATTAAAAGCTTCCAACTGGATGGTTTGGCGCAATTTTGTTTCCAAATTCTCCCTGGACATAGGCATAGGTGGTGTTTCTTTCACGTTCAAAACCACTGTCCGCTGCGTGGCGGAGGTCAATGCCATGCCAATATGGGTGATTGCTTCGTCCACATTGGCAAGCTCGGTACCTGATTCGCCAGGAATGACGTTGGCAGAATTCACCAAGGGATGTGTCTCCGTAGCAGCACGCTCATAGCGGTTCACCAGTGCAGCTTTTAAGGTTTGGTGGATCGTGGTTGGGTTTTGCACGTATTTAATGGGAATGGTAAAAGGAATAGGTTGCTTAACCTTACCAAACAAAAAGCTGAACCAACTGGCTTTTTCGTTCTGCGAATCTGCGTATTCCAGGCTCTCGTCAATTTTTATTTCGAAGCCAAAAGCATCAGGATTAAACTGAATTCGCGCGCCTTGAAAAACCAGCTCTACAGGCAAAGCAAACGCTTCTTGCAATCGTTCAGCTGCCGCCTTGCGCGAGAGCCCGCCCACAGGCACGCCACCAATACTCGAGCCTTTGGGATAAGATACCACCTCAGCATTAAAGCGGGAATAGTCAATAATGCCCAATACCACTGCAGAAATCAAAAGTAACGCGGCAACAAATAAAATACCAGCGCCACTTCTTCGCTTGCGGGTAAGCGAGGATGGCGTCCTCCGCCTGGGCTTAAAGCCACCCATCCTTGAACGTTTTTTGCCTAACATCATGGGAATTTTACCACTTGTTCACTGCTCAAGCCTTAGTCCTCTAATTGTGCATCCAATTACTTAAAGTTTTTGTCACATTAAATGGCTCATTCCGCTTACAAATGGAACATCAGCCGCTATTCAACGTCTAAAATAAGACAAATGATTGCCTCTACACAAAGAACAGCCGTTTTAGAAACCTGGCTTTTCTTAAGCTATAATTGAACCTGGAGATCTTATGAGCGAAAGCAACAGCCGCAGAATTCATCCCTTGGCCATTATCGGTGCCTTGTTATTTGCTTTTCTCATAATGGGATTGACCTACGTCCTCTTCAACGCAAGCGCCCAAAAGGCGTTTGTACCCCAAGAAGAAAACGTCTACAAGATCACCGTTTTTCCTGCACCAAGCCAAACACCAACCGTTTTTGTGCCAACCCAACTTCCAACCCCAACCCAAAGCGTCCCGGATATATTGCCAGAGGGTACCATTGGCGTGGGAAGTTTTGTAAAGGTCGTGGGTACCAGTGGCTTGGGATTGAACATCCGTAGTGCGGCTGGTCGCGGAGAATCGGTCAATTTTTTGGCAATGGATGCCGAAATGTTTGAGGTTATCGGGGGTCCTGAGGTGCTCGATGGGCTAACCTGGTGGCAACTGGAAGCCCCATATGACGCCAGCCGGGCAGGTTGGGCAGCCGAAAACTACTTGGAGCGCATTAAACAAGAAACACCTGCGCCATAAAACACAGCACATCTTATTGGAGCCAATTTGTCACTTTTTAGTCGTTGGAAAAAAAGCAAAAACCAAGATCTTCCCAATGCTTTCAGCAATGAAAAGGTCCCCGTTCATCTTGAGGTCCATTTGGCGCAATCTTTGGGCGTTACCCGCAACCATATGGAAGACGCCATTTATGCTTTAAACCTCAAGGCTTTAAGTCCCAACGAGCAATTCACCCTCGGGATTTTTATGGTAGCGGATGGCATGGGCGGCCATATGCACGGCGAAGTGGCAAGCAGCATCGCCATTCAGGCAACTGCCTCAAGCCTGCTAAAAACGCTGGTGGAACCCTTGCAAGCCGGAGAAAAAACCTTTAGTCACGATGAGATGCATAATCTGCTTGAAAATGCAGTTCAAGGCGCTCAAGATGCGGTCCTATCCCAAGTCAACGGCGGCGGAACCACCCTCACGGTAGCCCTTGTGCTCAACAAAACACTCCATTTCGCGCATGTGGGCGATTCGCGCCTTTACCTCACCAGCGACACCCAGCCTCTAAAAGTGCTCACCCTGGATCACAGTTTGGTGCAACGCTTGGTCGAACTCGGGCAAATCAGCCAGGATGATGCCGCTGACCACCCGCAACGCAATGTGCTCTTTAGGGCACTTGGTCAACAAGAAGGCTTCAAAACCGACATCGGCCACCTTGAGCTAAGCGAACCCTGCACACTTTTGCTTTGTTCAGACGGTCTTTGGGGTTTAGTGAGCCAGGATCAGCTCTCAGAACGCATTAACAACGGCAACGATTACAAAGAAATGGCGCAATCCTTGGTTGAAATGGCAAATTCAGCCGGTGGGACAGATAATATCAGCGCTATTTTAGTTAGAATTTCTTAGGAGAACAAAATGGATTCCAGTGGTAAACGAAAAAAGATTTTAGTCGTCGATGATGAACGCGGACTCGTAAAAGTAATCCGCCTCAATCTGGAACATGATGGCTTTGACGTTGTTGAAGCCATGAACGGGCAACAAGCCATGGACCAAATGCGCACAACTTTGCCCGACCTGGTTCTTTTAGACGTGATGATGCCTGATATGGATGGGTTTACCGTGCTCAAACTCATCCGCGATCAAAGTCAAATTCCGGTTATTATGCTCACTGCCAAAAGTGAAGAAGCAGATATTGTGCAAGGTTTGGAACTAGGCGCGGATGATTACATCACCAAACCCTTTAGCCCGCGCGAGCTAACCAGCCGCATTAGGGCAGTTTTACGCCGGGGTGCAACCCGCAACGAAGACGAAACCGGCAAAATTGTGGTGGATGACCGCTTGACCATAGATTTTGACCGTCACGAGGTTTGGGTGGATGGCGAATTGGTGCAATTACGCCCCACCGAATACCGGCTGCTTTACCACCTTGTCAAAAATGCCGGTTGGGTTTTGACCCATGACCAAATCCTGAACAAGGTATGGGGTTACGAGTACGAGAATGAACCACATTACGTGCGCCTTTACATCAACTATTTGCGCAAAAAACTGGAAGAAAATCCCAGCAACCCCAAGTATATTCTCACAGAACGTGGCACTGGTTATCGCTTTTTAGATTACAAGCGTGACCTACAAGGCAAAACAGCTTAGCAAACACATCTAATGAAAATCACGGTTATCACTGGCACTGAAGTTCAAGGCTGTACTTACCAGCTCAAAGAAGCCTTTTTGTCAGAGCTGCGTCAAGGCAACGAGATTAAAGAATTCTACCTACCTCGCGACAATCCTCACTTTTGTCGGGGTTGCAAGCTGTGTTTTGACCAGCATGAAGATAAATGTCCTCATGCAGCTCATGTAAGACCCATTTGGAATGCGATTGCGGATTCTGATTTAATTGTCTGGGCATATCCGGTCTATGTGATGCGCGCGCCTGGACATGTCAAAGCGCTTCTCGATCATTTTGGCTGCCACTGGATGCCCCATCGCCCTGATCCAAGAATGTTTAGCAAGACTGTGGCAATCATCACTCAAAGCATCGGTGCCCCAAACAATGGCGCCCAGGCTGATGTTGCTACCAGCATGACCTGGCTGGGTGTGCCACGCGTGAAAAAAATCGGTTTTGGACTGATTGATGGCACCATTTGGGAAGAGCTCAAGCCCAAACGCCGCGAAAACTTCATCAAAAAGACCAAAGCTTTTGCGCACTCCTTTAAGAACCTAAAACCAGCCAAAATGAGTTTAGTGGGCAAAACGATCTTTGCTGTTTGCCGAAAAATGCAACAAAATCAGTTGAAGAAAACCGCTAAACCCTCTGCTGACGCGCAATATTGGCTTGACCAAGGCTGGATTAAAGTGCGCTAACAAAAACCTGAACCTTTACGCTTCAAACAAAAAAAGACCTGCACACAGGTCTTTTTGATAACTCAATCAGCTCAAGCTTGCACTTTCAAACCATACAGTCTAAAGGCATTTTCAGTGGTGATTTGGGCGCATTCCTGATCGCTTACACCATGCAGCTGAGCCACCTGCTTCACAATCATTTTGACATAAGCCGGCTCATTACGCCTTCCTCTCAAGGGATGTGGCGTTAAGTAAGGGCAATCGGTTTCGATTAAGATACGCTCCAAGGGCAAAGTGGCGGTGCACTCCCGCCTTTCGGGTGCGTTTAAATAGGTAACAGGACCGCTAACACCGAAGTAAAAACCCGCTTCAAGCAAAGGCTTGGCTTTTTCGTAGGTGTCGCTCCAGCTATGCAAAACACCCGGACGCGATTTTTGAGGATGATCGGCGGGCAAGCTGGAATGCCATGCCACGAGAGTTTCAACCACATCATCGGTTGATTTACGGCTATGAATAATCACCGGCAATTTTAAGTCGGCAGCCAAATCGAGTTGCGCGCGAAAAGCTTCTTTTTGCTGCCAGGCAGGAAAGGTGTTCCAATGGTAATCCAATCCAATCTCACCAATGCCCAGAACCGTGGGGTCTTGTGCCAGCTTGCGCAATCGCTTTAACGCGCCGGCGTCCAATTCATTTATCCGATTGGGATGCAATCCGATATTGGCAAAAATAAAGCCTTCATACCTTTGCGCGAGTCGCACAGAAGCTTCCGATGAGCTCATATCAGCTCCGGAGTTGATCATCAAAACCAAGCCTTCTTGCTCAGCGCGGGCGATAATCTGGTCTAAATCCTTTTCAAAACGACGATCATCAAGATGACAATGTGTATCAGCAAACATGCTAACAATATACCACAGCCACCCAAACAATCCGCAAACTATCCATATTTTTGAACATTAATGATATGATTGTCAGTAGAAAAAACAACTCTGAGTCGCGCTCATCGGCTTACCGGCAGCGCGCTTTTATTAAAAGGATTTTCATGAATATCACTGCATATATTTTTGGATGGCTGCTCGCCTCGCTTTTTGGAGCTTTGTTTCATCTATGGCGGGATGGCGGTTTTGGCAAGCTACTCCTTTATCTTTTGTTAAGCTGGGTTGGTTTTTATTTAGGACATCTGGTCTTTTTGCACTATGAGGTAGCGTTTATGCAAGTTGGTGGCGTGCAAATGGCGGGTGGCATTTTGGGAAGTTTGGTTTTCCTCTTCCTGGGTCATTGGTTCACCCATATTCAACCATTGGAGAATTAAGAATGAACTCAGCCATTTTCACCGATAGCGATATCGCCCGTGAGGGTGACCTGGTTCAATTGCAAGGCGTAAGCCACCGCAGCCATCTACTGGTGCTTGAAGCCGGAGCCATTTTGCAAACCCACCGCGGCATCATCCGCCATGACGATATCATTGGCACGCCCTGGGGCACGCGGCTCGAGTCGCATCAAGGCAACCCCTTCTACCTTTTGCAACCCGGACTTTCTGACCTCATCAAAGGTCTTAAACGTGGCACCCAGATTATGTACCCCAAAGAAATCAGCTACATATTGTTCCACATGGGCATCGGGCCCGGCAAGCGTGTTTTGGAATGTGGCACAGGCTCTGGAGGCTTGACCACCGCTTTGGCATATATGGTTGGAGATACGGGTAAGGTTTATTCCTACGAAAGAAAAGCTGAAATTCAGTCGCTGGCACAAAAGAACCTAAGCAGGTTCCGATTGGAAGACCGCGTTGAGTTCAAGCTTGGTAATGCCGAAGATGGCTTTGAAGAGCAGAATCTTGATGCCATCATTTTAGACTTGCCCAACCCACAGGATTACCTGCACCATGTACGTCGCAGTTTACGTGGTGGTGGCTCCTTGGGGATGATTCTGCCCACCTACAACCAGCTGGAACTCATCCTCAAAGCCTTAAAGGACTTCAATTTTGCTTTTGTTGAGGTAAGTGAAATTCTGCAACGGTTTTATAAAAGCGATTGGATGCGCATCCGACCGGTTGACCGCATGGTAGCCCACACTGGCTTCCTCATCTTTGGTCGCAAAGTGGATCGCCTTTCTGCTGAAGATGAAGAAATCACAAACGAAGAGTCGCCTGCCAAGCAGGAAACTCATCAGGATTCTGACCTTGACGAAAGCTGATCTCACCGTCTGCAAGGGTCTTCCCGCAGACCTGTCTGAAAGGCTTGCGCAAAAGCTTGCCCAAACCCAAAGCCCCATCATTGATGAGCGTTTAAAGCTGACTGCCGATCTTCATCCAGCCGCGGTGCTCATTCCGCTTCTGTGTCACCAGGGTGAATGGCATATCTTGCTCACCCGCCGCACAGAAAAGCTTTGGAGCCACCCCGGACAGGTTGCTTTTCCCGGTGGTGCCTGGGAGCCTGATGATCGCGACCTCGTCCAAACCGCCCTGCGCGAAAGTTTTGAAGAAATCAGCCTACTGCCTGAAAGTGTTCAGCTGATTGGTCAAATGCCCAGTTTTGGCACCATTTCCTTTTTTGACCTCACACCAGTGGTTGGCATCATCCCCTGGCCTTATGAACTCATTTTAAGGCCTGAAGAAGTTGCCCGTGCATTCATCGTGCCCCTTTCTTTTTTAAAAGACCCCCAAAACCGCTATTATCAGGATTTTATCCACGAAGGTCTAAGCCACCCTGTGCTCTATTTTAAGCGCTACGACGGCGAGCTCATTTGGGGTATCACCGCCCAAATTATTCTGGAATTCATAAAACTTCTTGAAAACTAAAAAGCATCAAAAAAGCCACTGTGAAAGTGGCTTTTTTGTTGTTTAATAATGAGCTAAAGACTAAGAAATTACTCTTCGTCTTCTTCTTCCTCATCCTTCTTACCGCGTTCGTGAACTTCAGGCTCAACGGAAATGTCGTCCATGTCTTCGGCGGGTTCTGCTTCTTCAGCAGCCGCGAAACCAACAGATACAATAACCTCTTCTGGATCTGTGTGAATGGTCACTTTATCGCCCAGGTTCAGGTCAGCCACGGTAATCGAATCATCCATGGTTTCGATAACGCTCAAGTCAACTTCGATGCGTTCGGGCAGATCCATTGGCAAGGCTTCGATATCGAGTTCGTTGATGTTTTGATTGATGATGGCTTCACCAAGTTTCAAAACAGGGGCTTCGCCAACCAATTCGATGGCAACCGTTGCACGCAGCATTTCCTTAAGTGAAATCTCAAGAAAGTCCACGTGGGTAAGGTTTTCATAAATCACGTCGCGTTGGCGATCGCGAACGATGGCGGTATGATTTTTGCCATCCAGTTCGAGATTAACAATGCTCGTTCCGGTCAATTTTCCCATAATCAGGGAAGTGCTGTGCGCGTCCATTTGAATGGCAATTGATTCAGACTTGCTACCGTAAATAACGCCAGGCAAAATACCGGCGCGGCGCAAGGCTTTAACCTTTTTACCAGTAACGCTGCGCTTTTCAGCTTTAATAGTGATCATATCTTGTGTACTCATTTTTTCCTCCGGACGCCTCTCACCCTCCTTATAGGGTTACCCTCGTCCAATATATTTTTACCGGCTGGAATCACCGGCAATCGATAATAATACCCCTTGACGAGGAAAGAGTCAATATTTTTCTGTTCTTTTAGCTGTTTTTCGGGCTAATCCAAACGTGGTTATGGCTCTTCCAGATAGATAACTGCCATGTTTCCCAAAACGCCCCAGGAGGTTAAAAACACCTCGGTCGGCGCTTCAAAGAACTTGCCGTTGTTCATGTAACGAACGCTCTCTTCGTTGTAACCGGTCAGAATAACCACGTGCTCGTAAGGCGCGACGATTGCCACATTACCGGCTTTATCGACGTATTCAACGGGCTCGCTATACTCCAAATTACCAATAATCCAGACAATAACGGGTTTATCTTCGGAAAGCATTTGCTTAATTTCGTCCAGGCTGTAATCTTTAACCGCCACGGCTGGTAAATCGTAGGCGCGTAATCCCTCTGCAATCGGTCCGGCATGCACCCCGTAAGAATAAGGCGGAATTTGCCCCCAAATGCGCGTGGTAAAGTCGCCCACATAGCCAAAATCGGGGTTGTCCGATCGCGGCATATCAGCCTGGAAAGTTGCTTCGTAGATGTTTACACCAAAAAACCATGCCCAATCAACCGCGGCACTCGACTCGCAGCTAAGGTAATAATACTGGGAATGTCCGGCAATACCACGAATATAATGGGATTCAGGGTAATCAAACTTAACGCTTGTAGCTTCAATGGGTGCCGTCGTTGAGTCTGCTTCAGGGTTTGATGTCGGGCTTGGTTCTGCATCAGGCGACGGGCTTGGCTTTGATGGCAAGCTACTAGCGGTTGCTTGCACCTGAATATTTGGCGCCGGCAAAGTTTCAGCTTTTTCAGGTATTGAGGGCTCAACTTTGCCCGTATCAGCCTCTTGACGACACGCCACGATACTCATCAACACCAAAAGGATCAGAAAGCAATTTTGGAGCATTCGATAAGTTGCTTTTAAGGTCTTCATATCTATGACTTCGTTTTTTTAAACCGGTTCAAAAGTAGCCTTGCTTTAACGCCTGCTGTGGTTTTTGATCGCTTTTTGGATGCTTTCAGCATGTTCTGCCCCAAAATAATCCAGATAAGAGCGCAAGCGCTGTTCAATTTCAGGTCCTTCTGTGTCTGAAAGGACTTCCTTTAGCAGGTATGCCATTTCTCCAGGTGAGCGTTTTACCAATTCAAAAACCAATCCTGCTAAACGGCTTTGAATCTGCAAATCAGATTGCGCAATAAAGGGTCTCACCATGCTGTAAACCATAGGCAATTTTTTATCATCAGCTTTAGGCAGGTAAATACTTAGCGCCATGAGCCCCTGGCTCTGATGGCGCAATTCCTTTGAGTTTAAAAGCTTCTTTATTAGTCCACTAAACAAATCCGGCGAGTGAGCCAAAATGCCAACACAGGCTTTCTCAAATATGGATGCCACCACTGCCCGGTCCTGAGCTTGGGCTAACCAGGTTTCAACTTGAGCCATCACCTTTTGGGTTTGTTCTTCGCTTTGCTGCCCGAGGATATAGCATGCCAAATCGCGTGCTTCAAAATAATCATCCTGCCAAAGTGCTTCAATCAAGGCAAAACTTTGTTCTGGTTCTGATTGGGCTAAGGTCCTTAGCGTCATTTCAAGCTGGGGCACAATTTGTTTGGGTAAATCGTATTGGCGCAAAAAGCTTTCAGGGATGGCATCGCGATGTTTGCGATGCGCGTACTGGTGATAAAAGGAAAAAAAGCGATGCAAACGCGTCAAAAATGCATCCGGGTTTGCGTATTGCTCCCGCAAATCATCCAGCTGACTGGCTAACCTGCTTAAATTGATTGCGACCATTGCTTCATTATAGCCGAAGCTGAAAACATCAAATTCCGGCGTATAAAAAATCACGCCGACCCTGTGGCCGGCGTGAACATTGATCTTTTAATAATCTAGTAAGTCTTGGCAAAGTAAACCTGGGTGTTGGTTTTGCGCCCAGAGTAGAAGCAAATGCCTTCACCTTCGGTCTCAGCAAAGTTGAGTAGTTTGCACTTGGTTTCTTCGCGGATTTTATCCTCGTTTTCACCGTCTTCGTACCACCACACCTTTGCCCAACCTTTGTTTTCAACCACATCCTTGAAGTCCTCGTAGTTATCAACCTCAAAAATATGCGCGTCTCTAAAGGCAATGGCTTTGGTAAGCATGTTATCTTGAATAGTAACCAGCATGTCCGCAACCGTTTTCTGGAAGCCATCATAGGGAACAAAGCTTTTTCCATCACGGCCAGGAATATCACGGCGCGCCAATGCCAGGCTGTTCTTTTCAACATCTTTGGGTCCAATTTCAATGCGCAGAGGCACACCTTTCATTTCCCAGTCGTTGTACTTGAAGCCGGGAGTCAAACCCTCACGATCATCCACATGCACACGAATGCCCTGCTCTTTTAAGCCGGCTTGTACTTTTGCGACCATCTCTAAAACGGCTTCTTTCTCGGAATCCTTGCGGAAAATGGGCACAATCACCACCTGAATGGGAGCCAATCGGGGTGGCAAAACCAAGCCTTGGTCATCACCATGGATCATCACCATCGCGCCAATCAAGCGTGTGGTTACACCCCAGGAGGTTGTCCAGCAATATTGAAGCTCATTGTTTTGATCCAGGAATTTGATGTCAAAGGCTTTTGCAAAGTTTTGACCCAAAAAGTGCGAGGTCCCAGCCTGCAAAGCTTTGGTGTCACCCATCATTGCTTCTATCGAATAGGTGGCCAAAGCACCGGCAAATTTCTCACGTTCAGACTTTCTGCCGGGCAAAACGGGCATAGCTGCCTCGTTATGGCAAAAATCAGTATAAACACCAAGCATTTGCAAGGTTTCCGCTTCTGCCTCTTCGTAAGTGGCGTGCGCGGTGTGGCCTTCCTGCCAATAAAACTCGGTCGTGCGCAAAAACAGGCGCGTGCGCATTTCCCAGCGCACCACATTCGCCCATTGGTTCATCAAAACTGGCAAGTCACGATAAGACTGAATCCACTTCGCATACATCGTGCCAATAATCGTCTCGGAGGTTGGGCGCAAAACCAGGGGTTCCTCAAGCTTTGAGCCACCCGCGTGGGTAACCACAGCCAACTCCGGTGCAAAACCTTCAACGTGCTCGGCTTCCTTGGTCATATAGGACTCAGGGATGAGCATAGGAAAAGCGGCATTCACGTGTCCAGTTTCCTTAAAGCGCTTATCAAGGGCTGCCTGGATGTTCTCCCACAATGCCCAACCATAAGGGCGCACCACCATACAACCGCGGACTGGCGCATAGTCAGCTAATTCAGCGCGCAGCACCAATTGGTTGTACCATTCTGAATAATTTTCTTCTCTGCTTGTCAGTTTCAAATTTTCCATAAACTCACTCATCCATCCTATTTTTCTAATGCCATTACCGCTTCTTCAGGGTTTTTGACAAAAACGGGCAAATCCCTTACAAAAGCCGGCATATGGGCATGTTGTTTTTCATAAAATTGTTCAAAAATTGACCGCCAAGCCTCACCAATCAAAATCAAAGGCTTCCTGGGGATCGCTCCAATCACCAAAAGATTATAGGCGATCATCACCTCTGCCAAAGTGCCAACACCACCATCCACGGCGATAAAAGCATCCGCTTTACGACACAAAAAGTCAATGCGTTCGCTCAGTGTTTGCGTGCGGGCTTCTTCGCGCACCCATTGATTGACCTTCCCAGGGCGATAGGCTTCTATCTCGTCACAACTCACGCCTATCGTGTGCGCGCCGGGCACCTGCAAAACACCCTCGAGGGTTGATTCCATGGTGCCACAATAGCCGCCAGTCATTACTGTATAACCTTTTTGGGCTAGTAAGTATCCCAGGTGCTTGGCTTGCTCATACAAGGCATCACCCGGTTTTGGGGATGCACTACCAAAAACAGCCACAATCATGATTGCGCTCCGCTTTCTATCTTTCGCGGGTCATTCCACTCGCGGTCCCAATTGCGAGCGATGGTGTCATGAATAGCCTGTTCGAGGTCAATGCCTTCCACCGAGGCAAGTTGCAAAAGATACAAGGCAACATCCCCTAATTCACCCGCCAAAGCAGCTTTATCATCACAAGTGTCCTGCCACTGATAATGCTCAAGCACTTCGGCAGCCTCAAGTGATAAAGAAACCGCCAAATTTCGCGGTAATTGCTTCTTTGGCGAATCGGGGTCATACCAACCATGATGGTGAACAAGCGCGTTCATTTTGCTGGTCAATTCTTGTATGTTCATAACGAAGCGATTATATCCGATTTTCGCAGATAAAACCGCTCAGTTTCCCCTAAATGGCATTGCAAAGGGTCTATTTACTCCCATTAAGCAAAACCCACCCTTATCTCCTCCTTTTCAAGAGGATATTTAAAAGGGTGGGTCTTAAATTTGTACTTTTTAAACAGCAATTACTGCAAGTCTATTAAAAAGACCTTTGTAATTGCAGTGTTATTTTCTTACTTCTCGTTGATGAATTTGGCTAAATCAACACAGCGCACGCTGTAACCCCATTCGTTATCGTACCAAGCGATAATTTTGATGAGGTTGTCGCCAATCTTCATCGTCGAAAGACCGTCCACAATGCTGGAACGCGAATCGCCATTGTAGTCAATTGAGACCAAGGGTTCATCGCTAAAGCCCAAAATGCCTTTTAATTCGCCTTCTGATGCCGCTTTGAGCAAAGCATTGACTTCTTCAACCGTGGGTGATTCTTCAAGCTCAAAGACCACATCCACCAAGGATACGTTAGGGGTTGGCACGCGCAAAGCAAAACCGTTCATCTTGCCATTCAGCGCGGGAATAACCTTGCCCATCGCTTTTGCGGCACCGGTTGAGGTGGGCACAATGCTTTGGGTACAGCCACGCGCGCGGCGTGGGTCTTTGTGGCGGTTGTCCAGGTTGTTCTGGTCGTTGGTGAAAGCATGCACCGTGGTCATCGCAGCAGCCTGAATGGTGAAATTCTCGTGGATCACCTTGGTGACTGGGGCTAAACAGTTGGTGGTACAGCTTGCGTTCGAAACCACAGGCTGGCTGGGATCGTAAGCGTCCTGGTTCACGCCCATCACAATCATTTGCGCGTCAGGACTTGGCGCGGTGATGATTACTTTCTTGACCGTTTCACCCAAGTGGGCACCAGCTGCATCGATCGTGCGGAATGCACCGGTCGAGTCGATCACAATCTCAACACCGTACTTTTCCCATTTTAAGTTTTTGGGATCGCGGTCACTAAATAAGGGAATAGCTTTGCCATTGACGATTAAATGTGAGTCGTCAAAGCTCACTTCACCTTCAAAAGTGCCATGGGTTGAGTCGTATTTGAACAGACGCGCGGTGTTTTCCGGGTCTGCTGTTGAGTTGATGGCTACAAGTTCGACTTCAGGATCCATAATTGCGGCGCGCGCAACCAATCGCCCGATTCGACCAAAACCACTAATACCAATTTTTGTTGTCATATGAACCTCCGTTATAAACTCAAGTTAACTATATCATATTGCCACACCAAGATTAGAATAATGTAAAAAGACTTCCCCGCATTTTCATCTCCTTGTCAATATAGGTATAATATGCCGCAAGGAGACATTATGGCTACACTTTGGACGATTATTCAGTTCATTTTTGTCTTTGGACTGATCATTTTTGTACACGAATTAGGACACTATTTAGCAGCGGTTTTTCTGGGCATCCCAGTCGCTGAGTTCGGCTTTGGCTACCCACCCAGACTTCTCAAACTTTTCCGTTGGCGAGGCACAGACTTTACCCTGAACGCCATTCCTTTTGGTGGCTTTGTGCGCTTCGAAGAAGAGGTCGAAGTTGAAGATGAAGAAGAGCCTAAAAGCACTGCGGACGGGCTCATTGAAAGCAAAAGCACTGATGAAGCAGAAATCAGTCCTGTAAGCAAAACTGAAAGCAAGGTTGTTGACCGTGGCATCGCCGGTGGCATTACCCAGGCGCCAAAATGGAAACGCTTCATCGTTTTGGCAGCAGGCGCAACGATGAACTTTATCCTGGGCATTCTCATCCTCATCATCATGTTCAACGCCTTGGGTACGCCAGATACCAGCCGGGTGAAGATCGCCGATGTGGCAGCAGAATCCCCTGCGGCGCTGGCAGGCTTACAAAAAGAAGATATTTTCGTCACCATCGACAAGGTCAAAATCGAAAGCACAGAAACACTTAGCAAGCAGATTCAAGCCAACCTCGGAAAGGAAATTGAGGTCGTCGTCTTGCGCAACAAACAAGAACTACGCACATCCCTCATTCCAAGGCAAAACCCACCCGAAGGTCAAGGCGCTATTGGCATTGTTATGGACTACCCCAAAGTGCCTGCCAGGTTTGGAGATACGCTTAAAAACGCGTTTGGAACTTTTTGGGACCAGGTCAAATCTACGCTATCCTTGCCAGTCAAGCTCATTCAAGGTGCCATAAAACCCGAAGAAGCCCGTTTGGTTGGCATCAAAGGCATTTACGACATGTTTAGTTATGCCGAAGCTACCGACAAAGCCATGCCCACCGTCGCACCCATCACCCGCCTTACCTTGGTTTCAGTTATCTCCATCGCCGTTGGCATCACCAACCTTTTGCCCATTCCTGCTTTGGACGGCGGACAAATTCTCTTCCTGCTGATTGAAGCTATCACCGGCAAAAAGATGAACGAAAAGGTGGTCAACATCATCGTCACCGTTTTCTTCTTTTTGCTCATTTTGTTGATGCTTTACATCACTTTGCAAGACTTTATCAACCCCATTCGGTTTCCATAAGGAGGCACTATGCTCACGATTACCCCTATCGAAAAACTGATTGCCCAGCTGCGTGAGGATGAAATTCCTTTTTCGCCCAAATTCCTCCTCCACTTCTCAGACCTCGACTCTGCCAGTCTCATTAAACTTAGCGATATGTGGCTTTCATTGCCTGTTGAGCGACGCCGCGCCTTAATCATTGGTCTTGCCGAGCTGGCTGAGGACGATCCTTTGCAGCTTTTTGAAGCGACTGGCAAAATTGGGCTTGATGACACGGATGATGACGTTGTTGTGGCTGCCATTGATTTGCTTTTTGAAGCTGAGGATAAACGTTTAATTGACCGTTTTATAGCTTTTTTGGACGATAAATCACGCAAAGAAAATCTACGCGCTGCTGCTGCAAACGCCTTGGTGCCTTATTTCTACATGTGTGCGCTTGAAGAATTGGATGAAGAAATCCAGAGCAAAATCGAAAACGCGCTCATGGATGCTTATTGGAATGACCGTTCCGATTTGGTTCGTCGTCGTGTTTTGGAAACACTGGGTTATTGCGACAAACCCGTATTAAAGGAAATCATCACCCGCGCTTTGTCCCTTGAACAGGTTTATTGGACCGAAAGCGCGCTGATGGCCATTGGTCGCAGCATGGACAACGAATGGAACCAAACCGTCCTTGACTACCTCGATCATGACAATCCCATCGTACTCGCTCAGGCTGTGCACGCCGCTGGGCTTCTAAACCTCCATCGCGCCAAGCGAAAACTCTTCAAAATGCTGAGCCTGGATACAGATTATGAGGTGCGCCAGGAAGTTATTTGGGCGCTTTCACAAATCGGCGGTGATGAAGTCGTTGAGCGCTTGGAGCATTTTGCAGATATGACCGATGATGAAGATGAAATTGACCTAATCGAAGATTCGCTAGAATACCTTGAGCTCTTTGGCGCTGAAGACCCCGAGCTGGCAGCACTTTTGGCAGACCCTCGCATTGGCAAGGAGTTCTTTGACAACGAAGATGATGATGATTTTGAAGACTTCGAAGACAACGATGAGGACTTTTTCAAGATCCCCATGGACCCCGAAGAATGGGCGCGTTATGTGGATGATGACGACTCATTTGATGACGACGACGATGATGAATTCGTAGAAAATTATGATGAGGATGATGAAGAAGACTTTTAGAAGTTAATCGAATCCCAACCATTTATGATGGTTGAAAAGAACATTGACTCTACTATTGGTTCCTTCTGACTTTGGTGCCTTGCCAAACATTTAATTAAGTTGGATATGAGCAGATTATTGAGGCAAGCCCCATTGACCTCCAGAACATAGAAAGTAGAACATAGAATGCCTACGGCGAGGAGACACAACGGAACCCAATACTGAGGTACGAATTGGAGGGAAAGTCGCCCCGATAAGCGGAGCGGATGACCCCATCGTTACTGCGCCAACTACCGCCACGAATAACTCGGCTTCCTCCATCGCTCAGTCCATCCGGGTTATCGATTTGACTCTGGTCATATGAGTCTTTATACCGGTCTTTGACCCATTCCCACACATTGCCTGCCATGTCCATTGCCCCATAGGGACTGGCACCTCTCGGGTAGGATCCAACTGCCGTCGTATCACCTTTGATTTCGCCATAGTTTACCAGGTTGCTGTTTGGGCTTTCATCACCCCATGGATATTTTCTGGCATCGGTGCCCCGCGCGGCTTTTTCCCATTGCGCTTCGGTGGGCAAGCTGCCGCCAGCCCATTCACAATATGCTTTCGCCTGATGCCAAGTAACATATATCACAGGGAAGTCATCGTACTTGGCATTGCCATAATAGGATGATCTTGAAAAAGATTCTGTAGAACTTGGTTTTGTGCATTTCCCAGCGTTCACACATTTCTGGTACTGCCCGTTGCTGACTTCATACTTATCAATCCAGTAAGCGTCCGACCATACTTCTCGAACAGGGCTTTCATTAGCCCATGCATCACTGTCTGTACTGCCCATAGTGAATTCACCTTCAGGCACGTAAACCATCTCCATACCGTCCTTAGAACGGACTTTAGTTACAGGTGTGCTCGTTGGCTCAAAACTTGGTGGCTCCACCGGAGCTTCGACTACGGGAACAAAAGCCTTTCTGTTTGCCACAAACCTCGCCAGCACAAACAACACCACCGCCAAAAGCACCACCGCCACACCCAGGGCAAGACGCGATACTTTTTGACGCTTGCCAGCTGTCGGGTGATCCTCTTGAGCGGGGTCTTTAGGCTCCTCCTCCACAAAATCTTCCAACCTTGCGTCCTCTAATGCAGGCTCAACATCTTCGCCCAAGTCTTCCGCGTTACTCAGCTCAATATATGGCTCTTCCTCACGCGCCGCTCCATCCATCTCACCAGCATAGATGCCTTCGGCGCTTGCTTGCTCATCTTCCATCCCGCCTAAAACAATCTCGCGTTCACGCTCCTGGGGTGCGTCGAACAAACCCCACTTCAAATCCTCCAGCACCGCGCCGGCAGAAGAATAGCGCTCTGAAGGCTCTTTCATCAGCATACGCGCCAGCAATGCTTGCCAGGGGGACGCCAACACCGCCTCAAACTGCGCGCCATCGATAATGTGCTTGGTCATCGCCTCTGCGGGGGTCTCGCCATCAAACAAAATCCTGCCGGTCAGCATCTCGTACACAATGCATCCCAGGCTGTAGATATCAGACTGGGCTGTGGCAGGCTTTCCGCGCCAAACCTCCGGTGCCATATATGCCGGCGTGCCCACCAAGCCGCCGCTGGTGCTCAATGACATGCTCACATCACTTTTAGAGGCCTTGGCAAACCCCAGATCACTGATGCGCGCGGTGCCGTGTGGATCAAAAAGGATGTTGCTGGGTTTGAGGTCACGATGCACCACGTCTTTATCGTGGATATAACGCATGCCCTCCAAAACCTGATTTAAGACCTTTTTCGTGCGGAAAGTGTCAATAGGGCCATACTGCCTGAGTTGGTCTTTGAGTGAACCGCCACTCATTAGTCCCATGGCGATGAAGTAGCGCCCATCAAGCTCAGAAAAGTCATAAACGGGCACCAGATTGGGGTGTTCGAGCTGGGCTGAAAGCCGCGCTTCTTGTTCAAAACGACCAATAAAGCCGACATCGACGGTGTGCTGGCTGTGAAGCACTTTTAGCGCGACATCCCGCCCTAGCACAAGGTCGCGGGCATGGTAGACAATGCCAAACCCTCCCCGCCCGAGTTCTTTGATGATTTCGTATTTACCTAGTTTGATTAAGTCACTCATACTCACCTGCTCTCTGTTTTGTTTGCTCTTAGAAGCCTTGCTTTACGAAGTTTGCTTGCCATGCCGGGAAGCCTCGCTTTTTGATGAAACGCATGGCGAGGACGCCATGCGAAGCGAAAGAAGAACGCTTTGCTGAATAAATTGTGGACGCTGTGACAGGAAGTCTCGCTTGTCTCGGCGTCCCCGCCGAGACTGGGTGATTTTTTGACAAAACGCATGGCGAGGACGCCATGCGAAGCGAAATAAGGACGCTTTGCTGATTAAATTGTGAGCGCCGTGCGGAATGAATTGCGCCTGCTTTGCTGAATAAATTGTGGGTGCCGCGACGGGAAACCTCGCTTGTCTCGGCGTCCCCGCCGAGACTGGGTGAATTGTGGTGGTAACTACCATCTGCTAATTTATCCCGAATTTGAAATAGGTTTTTTTCAAGTTCAAATTCAAAATTTGCAATTTCCTGACGTGAGCGACGATTCTTTGACCCTTTCTTATATGCCAACAACAAATTTTCCATGGATATTAGTTCATTCCACATAGATTGCCCTCTCCGGAAGTGCTAACCAAGGGTGGGGTTCCCCCCCCCTTGACCCCCCCAGAACATAGAAAGTAGAACATAGAATGCCTACGGCGAGGAGACACATCGGAACCCAATCCTGAGGCTCGCATCGGTTGGAAAGTCGTAGTACCGAAGACCGGAGCGGATGTACCAATTGATATTGTTCCAACTACCGCCACGCAGCACCCGATAATCGCCTGTGCCTGGTCCCTGTGGGTTGTTTGTTTCAGCCGCATCGTAAGGTCCATACCAATCCAATACCCATTCCCACACATTGCCTGCCATGTCCATTGCGCCATATGGACTGGCACCTCTCGGGTAGGATCCAACTGCCGTCGTATCGCCTTTGATTTCGCCATAGTTTACCAGGTTGCTGTTTGGGCTTTCATCACCCCATGGATATTTTCTGGCATCGGTGCCCCGCGCGGCTTTTTCCCATTGCGCTTCGGTGGGCAAGCTGCCGCCAGCCCATTCACAATATGCTTTCGCCTGATGCCAAGTAACATATATCACAGGGAAGTCATCGTACTTGGCATTGCCATAATAGGATGATCTTGAAAAAGATTCTGTAGAACTTGGTTTTGTGCATTTCCCAGCGTTCACACATTTCTGGTACTGCCCGTTGCTGACTTCATATTTATCAATCCAGTAAGCGTCCAGTCTTACTTCTCGCACAGGACTTTCATCATCGTCTGCATCACTGTCTGTGCTGCCCATCGTAAACTCACCCTTAGGCACGTAAACCATCTCCATACCGTCTTTAGAGCGGACTTTTGTTACAGGGGTGCTCGTTGGCGTTATGGTCGGCGTGTTGGTCTGCGTTGGCGTGCTGGTTTTTGTTCGCGTCGGCGTGTTGGTTTGTGTTGGTGTGTTGGTTCGCGTTGGCGTGTTGGTACTGGTATTGGTTGCCGTCACGCTTTGCGTTTGCTGGGTATAAAACGCCCATTTGGCTGTGTTGTTTTTTATCGCCAGCAGCACGACCATCAGTACCAGGGCGAGCAATCCCAACAAACCTGGCAGGAGCCATTTCCGCATCCCTTTTCTCTCAATTGCTGACTGCTGTCCATAGCTACCAAAATCCATTGCCACATGTTCATAGTCAGTTGCTAAAGTCCTGTCTTCAAATCCGTCACTGCTTATTTCATGTTCATCAAACACCAGACCAGGGTCCGCCGTGCTTGAGGGAAGATATTCAATGCCTTCAACATCCTCACTATCCACTTCCACCGACCGCAACACAATCTCACTTTGGAGCTCCTGCGGGGCACTAAAAACACCCCACTGCAAGTCTTCCAAGAGGGCCTTAGCTGAAGGATATCGCTCATTTGGATCCTTCATCAAACAACGCGATAGCAGCTTTCTCCATCCATCAGGCAGGTCTTCGGCTAATTGAGGCCCATAAACAACATGTTGGGTAACGATTTGCGCCGTGCTTTCACCTTCGAACAAGGCTTTACCGGTCAGCATCTCGTACACAATGCATCCCAGGCTGTAGATATCAGACTGGGCTGTGGCAGGCTTTCCTTCCCAAATTTCTGGCGCCATATAAGCGGCAGTGCCCATTGGATTCCCCAGCGTACTAAAAGCCATACTTTCGTTGCCATCCAGGGCTTTTGCAAAACCAAAATCCGCTACCCGGGCGATACCGTGCTCATCAATCAAAATATTACCTGGTTTTAAATCGCGATGAATGATACCTTGTTCATGAGCGTAAGCAAGACCACTGGCAACCTGTTTGAGCATGATTTGGGCTTGGTCTGTCGAAAGAGCACCAAGTTTCTGCAAACGGTCTTTAAGCGAACCTTGCCGCATCAAAGACATCACGATGAAGTACCGCCCATCTTGTTGGTCAAAGTCATGAATGGTAACAATGTTGGGATGTTCCATGCGCGCAGCGAGGGCAGCTTCTTGTTGAAAACGGTACAAAAATTGCGTGTCTACGGTCAGAGATGGGTGAAGCACTTTAATGGCAACACGACGATTAAGCACGGAATCCAAAGCTTCATAAACAATGTCAAAACCACCCCTGCCAAGTTCTTTTATAATCTGATATTTTCCAAGCTTAATTTCTTCTGACATAAACTATCCCTCTTACATGAACTCTTGTTTAGTATAACCGCAAAACAGGTGTTTTTAGGTCAATTCTCTTTAAGTAAAAAAGGTAAGGCTGAATTTAATCAGTTTATGGGCACATTTTTACTTTGTAATCGCATGCAGCGGTTTTCTTGAGGTCCTTAATAGGTCCTTAATCGCTTTACCTTGCCAACATCGTCTGCTTTTTCCACTCCGGCAGGTCGCTTTCATCCACCAAGATGGCGCGCAGTTCGTAAACCTGGTCGCGCAGCATCGCCGCGCGTTCAAATTCCAAATCTGCGGCAGCCGCTTTCATTTGGTTTTCCATCTCATTAATCATGCGTTCCAATTCGCGTTGCTGCATTTTAGAAGCCAATTGCCGCGCGCTTTTGGCACCTTTATCCTTATCCTCGGCAATCGAGTGCGCCAGCCTTTCGGTGATGTCATACACCGCTTTGGTGATGCCTACTGGCGAGATACCACGCTCTTCGTTATATGCCTCTTGTTTGGCACGCCGACGGTTGGTTTCGTCAATCGCACGCTTCATCGAATCGGTCATTTTATCGGCATAGAGAATGACCTCGCCATTAATGTGCCTGGCTGCACGACCAAAGTTTTGGATCAATGCGGTTGTTGAGCGTAAAAAGCCTTCTTTGTCCGCGTCTAAAATAGCCACCAGCGAGACTTCTGGCAAATCCAAACCCTCACGCAAGAGGTTGATGCCCACCACCACATCAAAAACGCCCATGCGCAAATCGCGCAAAATGCTAACGCGTTCAAAAGTCTCAATCTCACTATGCAGATAATGCACCTTAAAGCCAGCATCCTTGAGGTACTCTGCCATATCTTCAGCCATGCGTTTGGTCAAGGTGGTGACCAAAGCGCGCTCACCTTTTTCAACCCTTTTACGCAATTCCACGATTAAATCGTCCACTTGCCCGCGGGTGGGACGCACACTCACTTTTGGATCCAAAAGGCCGGTTGGACGGATAATTTGCTCCACAACCTGGTCTTTCTTTTCCATTTCATAGGGGCCCGGTGTGGCGCTTGTGTAAAGCGTGATGCCCATCATCTGTTCAAATTCAGGGAACTTTAATGGGCGATTGTCCAAAGCTGAAGGCAATCTAAAACCATAATCCACCAATACTTCCTTGCGCGAACGATCGCCATTGTACATGCCCCGGATTTGAGGCATCATCATGTGTGACTCGTCCAAAACCAGCAAATATTCCGACGGCAAAAAGTCCAGCAAAGTCCACGGCGCAGTACCCGGTGCGCGTTGATCAAAATGGCGTGAATAGTTTTCAATGCCCGCGCAATGCCCCACTTCGCGCAACATTTCAAGATCATAGCGGGTGCGTTGTTCCAAACGGTAAGCCTCAAGGTCCATGCCTTTGTTTTTAAAGTACTTTAGGCGGTCTTCGAGTTCATCCTGAATATCTTGCAAGGATTTTTCCATGCGTTTATCTTCGGTGACGTAATGCTTGGCTGGATAGATGTCGATTGCCTCAAGGCGTTCAATCAGCTCGCCAGTCACCGCGTGAAGTCGGGAAATATGCTCAATTTCATCGCCAAAAAAGCTGATGCGGATGACTTCTTTCTCAGAATATGCCGGCAATATTTCGAGCGTGTCACCCCGCAACCTAAAGATGCCGGGTTTGATATCAAAATCATTGCGCTGATATTGGATGTCGACCAACTGCCTAAGCAGGATATTGCGCCTGTACAAACTGTTCTTTTCAACATGTAATACACTGGCTTTGTAAAGCTCAGGATCGCCCAAGCCATAAATCGCCGATACCGATGCGACAATAATCACATCCTGGCGAGACATTAAAGCAGTGGTTGCCGCAAGGCGTAAGCGGTCGATTTCTTCGTTGATCAGGGTTTCTTTTTCGATGTAAAGGTCGCGCCGTGGGATGTAAGCTTCCGGCTGGTAATAATCGTAGTAAGAAACAAAATACTCCACCGCATTGTTTGGGAAAAAGTCCTTATACTCTGCGTAAAGTTGCGCAGCAAGTGTTTTGTTATGCGTCATCACCAGGGTTGGCAGCTGCAGTTGCTGAATGACATTGGCAACGGTAAAAGTCTTGCCCGTACCGGTAGCGCCAAGCAATACCTGATGACGATAGCCTTTGCGGATGCCTTCAACGAGTTCTTTGATGGCTTGAGGCTGGTCACCGGTCGGTTTATAGGGAGCCTGGAGTTCAAATTGCATGCTTTAATTATAGTCGACTCATTTCATGTTTTCTATAAGCATAGGCTTAACGATTTACGGTATCATTAGACCCATGCTCAAAATCCGGAGGAATCATGACTGAAAGCAAAAAAATCAGAGTTGCTATTATCGGCGCGGGCAATTGCGCTTCATCTTTAGTTCAAGGGCTTTATTACTATCAAAACGCACAAAATGACCAAGTGGTACCCGGTTTAATGCACGTCGATTTGGGCGGTTATCACATCAGTGACATTGAAATAAGTGCCGCTTTTGATGTGGTCGAGGGAAAAGTTGGCAAAGACCTCAGCGAAGCTTTATTTGCACACCCCAACAATACCTACAAATTCTGTGATATTCCCTACATGAACGTGCCCGTACATCGTGGCATGACCCATGACGGATTAGGAAAATACCTCTCCCAAATCGTCAGCAAAGCACCCGGACCAACCGATGATGTTGTCGGTATCCTTAAAGAAACCCAAACGGACATGATCATCAACTATCTGCCCGTTGGTGCAGAAATGGCCACCAAATGGTACATGGAACAAGCCCTGCGTGCCGGTGTGGGCGTCATCAACTGTGTGCCGGTGTTTATCGCCAGCTCGCCTTATTGGTCAGAACGCTTCCGCGAAGCCGGTTTGCCCATCATCGGCGACGACATCAAAAGCCAGGTTGGTGCCACCATCACCCACCGCGTGCTCACCAGCCTCTTTGTTGACCGTGGTGTAAAACTTGACCACACTTACCAACTCAATTTTGGTGGTAACACAGACTTTATGAACATGCTCGAGCGGGAGCGCCTGGAGAGCAAAAAAATCAGCAAAACCGGCGCAGTTACCAGCATGTTGCCCTATGAAATGGCAGAAGAAGACATCCACGTTGGACCCAGCGATTACGTGCCCTGGTTGCAAGACCGCAAGTATTGTTATATCGTGATGGAAGGCACTACTTTTGGCGATGTGCCCCTAAAAGCAGAAGTGAAACTGGAAGTCTGGGACGCGCCAAACTCGGCAGGCGTGGTGATTGATGCCATCCGCTGCCTTAAACTGGCGAAGGATCGCGGCATGAGTGGTCCCATCCTGGCGCCAAGCAGCTATTTTATGAAGACGCCGCCAGAGCAATACAAAGATGAGCAGGCGCGCGCGCTCACAGAAGCTTTCATCTCTGGGAAATAAACCATTAAAAGCCCAACCTAAAAGCCTCAAACATGTTTTGGGGCTTTTTTTTACGTTAAACGCAAGCAAAGATGCCGTCTGATTGTTAAATACCTTAGACACAAAAACCAAGTACCTTTAATTCCGCAAATTAATTCGGTTAGAAGGTAAAATAAACCTATCATCTCAAAGGAGAGCTTTAATGGACCAATCAATTGATTCCCGTGAATATCCCCTCATAGCTGACGAGGACCTTAACCCCGCGCAAGCAAAAGCCAAAAAGAAAGCCATTTGGGCATGGACGATGTATGACTGGGGCAACTCAGCCTTCGCCACCACCATCATGGCGGCTATCTTACCCGTTTATTTTGCGGAATATATCATGCTGGGCGAATCCGCCGTGCCCATTTGGGGTTGGGCGGTTGCCATTGGTAGCCTGATTGCCGCGCTGATTAGCCCGGTTTTAGGCGCTATCGCCGACTTTAGAGGCTCCAAAAAAGCCATTATGGTGGTTTTTGTCGCCTTGGGTGTTTTGAGCACTGCAGCGATGTTCTTCCTGACTGGACCTCAACACACCATGCTCACTGTCGTACTATATATTTTGGGAACGATCGGTTTTGCTGGCTCGCTGGTCTTTTATGATGCCTTGCTTCCCCACATTGCCCGCGAAGATGAACTGGATATCGTTTCCAGTAAAGGTTACGCGATGGGCTACATTGGCGGCGGTTTGCTCTTGCTCATCAACGTGCTCATGATTTTCTTTGGGCCCAAACTTCTCCCAAATATGGCAGAATCTGAAGCCACCCAATTAATGATGCGCCTCAGCATGGCAAGTGTCGCCATTTGGTGGGCTATTTTCTCCATACCAATTTTCAAGTATGTGCTCGAGCCACCTGCTAAAGCTTACGAACACGAAATTGGTCAAAGTGTGGTTAAGGTCGGTTTTAGCCGCTTTTTTGCCGCCTTCAAAAATGTGCGCAAGTTCAAAGATTTGGCTTGGTTCATGCTCACCTTTTTCATCTACTCCAACGGTATTGGCACCATCATCACCATGGCAACCATCATCGGTAACGCACGTGGTTTTAGCACCATGACCTTAATTGGCACCTTGCTCTTGGTTCAGTTTGTCGCCGCGCCATTTGCCATGTTGTTTGGCAAACTGGCAGAGAAACTAGGCCAAAAACGCGCCATTTCCCTCAGCCTGATTATTTACCTGGCAATTGCGATTATCGGTTTCTTTATGAGCAAAGAATGGCACTTTTATGCCCTTGGTTTTGCCGTAGCAACCGTTCAAGGTGGCTCTCAAGCCCTTAGCCGCTCATTGGTTGGCAAACTCATGCCCGCCAGTAAAAGTGCTGAATTTTATGGCTTCTTTAGCGTCTTTGAGAAATTCAACACCGTGGTTGGTCCGCTGCTTTTGGCAATCATCACCAAGCTCACCGGTTCCGATCGCTACGGAATGATTTCCCTGATTCTCTTCTTCATCATCGGCATCATCATGCTGCAAAAAGTGAACATTCAACGCGGTATTGAAGTTGCCGAAGCTGAAGACGCTTTGTTGATTGAAGTTGAATAATTCAGGACAATAATTGCTTCGTTATTTGTTGCCGGAGGCATAAAAAGTGAAAGCATTTCGCGTTGCAGTACTTGCTAATGTAAAAACAAACGCGCCTGTTTTTGAAGGCATGAGTGAGGACCAATGGGATGACCTCGATTCACAATCCACGGTTGAGTCGCTCTGTGAAGCGATTCGTGCAGGTGGTCATGAAGCGAAATTCCTTGAAGCCGACATCTCGATGATTGACTCCATTCGGGAGTACAATCCGGACATTTGTTTCAACATCGCCGAAAGCCATTTTGGCGACTCTCGCGAAGCGCAAATCCCCGCCATTCTTGAAAAGTTGCGCATCCCCTACACAGGCTCCAAAGTCCTTTCCTTAGCCCTCACCCTGGACAAACCGATGACGAAGCGCATCTTGGCATGGCACGGGCTGCCAACCCCAGAATTCCAGGTTTTTGAGCGCGTGGATGAGCCTTTGGACGAAAGTGCAAAGTTTCCCCTGTTTGTCAAACCCAGCCGTGAAGGCACAGGTATGGGCATTAGTGGCAAATCAGTGGTACATGATGAACGCGAACTGCGCCAGCAGCTTGAAATCATCCTCAAAAAGTACAAGCAACCAGCATTGGTAGAACGCTTCATTAAAGGCCGTGAAGTTACCGTAGGTTTGGTGGGTAATCTGATTGGCCCCGTGGCTTGGCGTATTCCGCGTGACGAAAATGCACGTCGCATCCAAGCCGGCTTGCACTTTTTGCCACCTATGGAGGTTAACCTCGACCCTGCCATTACCACCGAAGGGGTTTATGACAACTACCTTAAAACCGCCTTGGCAGATAAACTTGAGTACCTTTGCCCGGCACCTCTCACCGAAGATCAAATTGATGAGCTCAACTGGCTGGCTGCTGCAGTTTTTCGTGTAACCGGATGTTTGGATGTTTCCCGTATCGATTTTCGTTTGGATATCGAGGACAATCTCAAACCTTATATTCTGGAAATTAACCCATTGCCGGGTTTGATGCCGAAGCTTTCGGATATCGTTATTGAAGCCGAAGCAGATGGAATTGGACACACCGAGCTGGTTAATATGATACTCAATGCCGCCCTCAAACGCTATGGCATGATGGAGTAATTTATGACGACAGTTGGACGATTCGCAACCCACGCAGATTTAGATAAACTTGTTCAAGGGCGGTTAGATTTTATCGCCGCCCTTGGCACCCCAGCTCCACTTGAGGGGTTGGATGAAATCCGGCAAAGTATCCGCTTTTTCTACCAAACCCGATTGGGACAGGACATCCATTGCTACTTGGTAGAAGAAGATGGCAAAGTAGCTGCAATCGGATTTTTGCAGGCGCATGTAGTGGCTTACCATCCGGGCTGCCCAACCCAGCGCTTTGGTCGCATCACCAATATGCTTTGCTATCCGGAATACCGGTTAAGAGGCTTCGCGCGTCAAACGATGAATGCCCTAATTGGTCTGGCAAACGAGATGGACTTTGACTACATTACGCTGGATGCCTCTAAGATGGGACGGCACCTGTATGAGAGCCTGGGTTTTGAAGACTACGTGCCTGTCGACCCACCCATGCATCTTAAACTATGGGGAAAAGGTAATCTCAACTCAGAAAAGTAGGATCCTTTTTTAAGCCCTGCTATGAATCAATAAGTAGGGAAACATCCAACAACCCTCACAAAGAGACGTTTTTAATCCGAAATATCAGATTTCGTTTTTTGTGAGCATCTTATTAGTCCCCTTCAATGAGCGCAGCGAATGCTGGGACTGCTTGCTCTCAGCATTTCTATTCTGTTGAGGTGGGAATTAAAGGGGTGGGTCTTTTAGTCCTTACTCCAAAACCTGGCAATCTTCTTGCAACAACACCTTTAGTGGGGGCACACCAAAAGCCCTCGCTAAAGGAGTGACATGCCTGATTATGCCTTTTGTGGGGCAGAATGCGAAAGCTGTGCAGCTTTTCAGGCGAGTCAAAGTAAAGACCCCAGCTTAAAACAATGGCTCGCCGCGGAATGTTCATTTGAAGATCTGAGCTTTACACCTGACCAACTCACCTGTTTGGGTTGCAAAGTACAAACGCCGACTTCCCATATCTGCGCACAGTGCCAGATTCGCGCTTGTGCCCTTGGAACTGTTCGTGGTACCTGCGCTGAATGTGGGGACTATCCCTGCAATCTGATCAACCGCTTTGTGGCTGTTGAAACCGACGCCCGCAATATATTGGACTACTTGCACGAAAGTTTAACTGTTTGACCTAGCCCATAATATCTTACCCATAGAATGGATACCGCTCGCGTGGCGTCTCGCCCAGCGCAAAAGTGCAAAAGTGTCAGGCGTGGACACCTGACATCGGCTAAGCCAAACTACGGCAAAGGCAAGGCAATCACCTGATCCACCCCAGCGCCATTACTGGTCATGATCCAAAGTTGCCCTTCCGGCGAAACAACCACATTCCTAATCCGTCCAAACTCATCCTTAAACAAGACCTCAAACGTGTCCATGCTCATACCATCCACTGGTACGCGATAAACTGCCGCGCCACGCAGACCCGCAAAATAGAGCACATCATCCACAATCACCGCGCCAGAGGGTGCCCAAGTGTCATTCCGTCCTGACTCAATCACCGGTGGCGTAAAACCCTCTCTGGTCTGCATACCGCGCAACAAAGGCCAACCGTAATTCTTGCCAGACTCGATCAAATTGACCTCATCATTGCCTGTTTCTGACCCGCTGGGACCGTGCTCCGTGGACCACAGGCGCCCCTGGCTATCCCACGCCAAACCCTGCGCGTTGCGATGCCCTGTACTCCACACACTGTTCCCAAAAGGATTATCATCGGGAATGCTGCCGTCGTCGTTCAGGCGCAAAATCTTACCATTCAAAGACTCCAGGTTTTGTGAAATTTCGGGGATGCCCGCGTCACCCGTGGTGATATAAAGCTTGCCATCCGGGCCAAATTTAATGCGTCCGCCATCATGGATACTCGAGCCCAATATGTCTTCCACTATCACAAAGCGTTCACTTAAGTGATTATCCCGAAAGACATAGCGCTCAACACGGTTTAAGACCTGCCCGGGGACTTCATAGGTAATGTAAAGGTAGAGCCAGCCGTTTTGCTCAAATTCAGGGTGGAGCGCCATGCCCAAAAGCCCACCCTCACCAACATGCCTAACACCATCTATCGGAATGCGCTCTTCACCGTTCCTGATGAGTAGCAGATTGCCTGGCCTTTCAGTCAGTAAAATGCCCCCATCAGGTAAAAAGACCAATTCCCAGGGCCAGCTTAAGCCTTCAGCAATAACTTTTGGCTCGGATGACCAAACAGGCTTGGCTGTTTCAGCAGGCTCAGGTTCTTCTGTTGGCAAAGTTGTTGGCTCGGGTTGAGGCACTTCAGTAGGATTTTCAGGCTCATCAGGTTCTGGACTTGTTTGGACAAGCACAGTTTCTGTATGCTCCCGCACAATGGTTTTTGTAGGTTCTGGCAATGGTTGCGTACAAGCCACCAAGCCTAAAACGATGAGTAAACTTATCAGTGCTATTCTTTTCATCATGACTCCTTTAAACTAAGGGGAATCTCATTTTACATTGTTAAGTCGATGGTGAAAAGTTTGCAAATATACAATCAAACAGGATCTTTAATAAAAAAAACCGCCTCGATTTCTCAAAGCGGTTTGATTGTTTGTAAAAAGCTTAGCGTCTATCGCGTTTATCGTAGCCACCACGGCGGTCACCACCGCTACGTCGATCACCACGATCGCCACTGCTACGACGATCACCACGGTCACCACTGCGTCGGTCGCCACGGTCGCCACCACTTCTTCGGTCACCGCCACCACTGCGTGGTCTGGCACCGCGGGGGCTGTCATGCTCGCGGGCTTCTTCTGCCGTCCAGCCTTCCAACAAAGCCTGGCGCGAAAGGCGAATCTTACCATCGGGAGAGATATCAATGACCATCACGGTTAAATCATCACCCACATTGACCACATCTTCAACTTTCTCAATGCGCTCAGTGCTCAGCTGGCTGATATGCACCATACCGTCCACACCTGGCAAAATCTCAATGAAGGCACCAAAATCGGTTACGCGCACGCACTTTCCAGTGTAGATGCGACCGATTTCAGGGGTCTCGGTGAGTGCCAAAATGCGTTCGCGGGCTTCGTTGAATCCTTCACCGTCGACTGCAGCAATATAAACGGTACCGTCATCATCGATGTCAATTTTGGTGTTGGTTTCTTCTTGCAGGGCGCGAATGTTCTTACCGGCTGGTCCAATAATAGCGCCAATTTTGTCAATCGGCACTTTAATGGTCTCGATGCGTGGAACATGAGGCTTGAGTTCAGGTCGTGGTTCAGCAATAACCTGGGTCATCTGACCTAAAATATAAAGGCGGGCATCCTTGGCGCGTGCCAGGGCTTCTGCCATGATGGCGGGTGTAATGCCAGCAATTTTGATGTCCATCTGCAAGGCGGTAATACCATTGCGCGTGCCGGCAACTTTAAAGTCCATGTCGCCCAGGTGATCTTCGGTGCCAAGAATATCGGTCAAAATGACGTAACGGTCACCTTCCATAATCAAGCCCATTGCCACACCGCTCACGGGTGCAGTAATCGGCACACCACTGTCCATCAATGCCAGGCTTGAACCACAAACTGATGCCATTGAGCTGGAGCCGTTGGATTCTAAAACCTCAGAAACGAGGCGAATGGTATAGGGGAATGCTTTCTCATCGGGCAAAACGGGTTCCAGCGCACGTTCTGCCAAGGCACCATGGCCGATTTCGCGGCGGGACTGACCACCCACGCGACGGGTTTCGCCAGTGGCGTAAGGTGGGAAGTTGTAATGGTGCATGTAGCGTTTGCTGTCCATACCGTTGAGGTTATCGAGCTCTTGTGCCTCTTTGGGGGTGCCCAATGTTGCCAGGGTAAGCACCTGGGTTTCGCCACGGGTGAACAAGCCAGAGCCATGCGCGCGGGGTGAGATATCGGTTTCCACGCTGATTTCGCGCACTTCATAAACCTTGCGATTATCTGGACGTTTGCCTTCGTAGAGGATGCGATCGCGCACAACCATGCGTTCAGCTTCGTCAAAAGCCTTAGCCAGGTTAACAAGTTCAACAGGATCAGGTTCTTGTCCCAAAGTTTGCAAGAGATAATCTGCCTTAATTTGGTCAATACCACCGTACATGTTGGCTTTGGAATATTCGCTGTCTAAAAGTGCGGTTACGCGGTCTTTTATTTCAGCCTTTACGCGGTCAATCAAAGCCTGATCGCTCACTGCCAGAGCAACTTCCTTTTTGGCTTTGCCAATTTCAGCTGCCATGCGCTCTTGCACTGCAATCACGTCTTGAATGCTGTCATGTGCCAATTGCAAGGCTTCAGCCATCAGTTCTTCGGTTACTTCGCTCGAGCCAGCTTCAACCATCAAAATGGCGTCCTTGGTGCCAGCCACGCGCAAATCAAGCGACGACTCTTCCATCTCATGGATGCTCGGATTCGCCACCAATCGCCCATCAATATAAGCGATGCGCACTGCACCAACGGGTCCACCCCATGGCACGTCAGAAATCATCAGCGCAGCCGAAGCCGCATTAATAGCGAGCATGTCCAGGGCGTTATCGTTGTCAGCGGAAAGTGACATCAAAATAACCTGCACCTCATTGCGCATACCTTCTGGGAAGAGCGGGCGCAAGGGTCGGTCAGTGAGGCGTGCCACCAGGGTGGCGTCTGTGCTTGGGCGTCCTTCGCGGCGGAAGAACGAGCCGGGGATCTTTCCACCAGCGTACATGCGCTCTTCGTAATCCACGGTCAAGGGGAAGAAATCCACGCCTTCGCGTACATTGCCAAGCGTTGCGGCAGCAAAAATCATGCTATCGCCTTGGCGAACAACAATCGAACCACCCGCTTGGCGAGCCAAACGGCCGGTTTCGAAGCTCAGTTCTTTACCACCCAAGGTGGCTTTATAGAGAATTGCTTCAGGTTTCATATTTTCCTTTCACTGGTAGCCAGTGCAGGAACTGAAGTTCAACGGGCAGGCTTGCCCGGCAAAATTCAATACCCGACTGGCTTGATAAATTGTTGACTGATACCAAAACAGGGCACGCTTTGACCCAAACCTTTATTGGTATCGGTCAAAGCCTGCTCTGCAATAGGTATCATTTGTTAATAACTTTACTTCCTGCGGATCTTCAGCTCTTCGGTAATCGCCAGGAAAGCATCGTAATCCTTTTGGCGAAGGTAAGCTAAAAGGCGGCGGCGTTGGCCAACCAGTTTCAGCAAACCACGGCGAGAGCTCTCATCGTGTTTATTAGCGCGCAGGTGATCGGTAAGGTTGGTGATGCGCTTTGTCAAAATGGCAATTTGCACCTGGGGTGAACCGGTGTCGCCGGGTTTTGTGGCGAACTTTTCAATAATTTCAGTTTTATCTTCTTTTGTAATCGACATGACGTCTGCTCCTAAATAGTATTTCTTTTATGCAGGTCTCCTGGGTCGAAGCCCGCGCCATGCGCGAACCGCTCGCCCGACCAGTCACAACCTATTATTATACACCAAAAGCTCCTGCTACTGCAAGAGCTTTTTGGTTTCAAATTGTCATTCGGTTTATGATCTTAATTCATTGCTCTAAGATCAGAATGAGCTTACTTCTTCTTTTCGCACAGCTTTTTCAAACCAAAGCGTTCAATCAGCATCTGCCATCCTTCTTTAATCCTCAATCCGCCCAGCTTGAGACTACCCACAATCCCATAGGGCACAAAGAGCACAAAGACCACATACACAATACCAGTCACCAAAGGCGCACTGTCCTTCATGATTCCCCGCAAACCGAGGTCCAATATCTTAATCACAAACGCGCCCACAATTGAGCCGCTCAAAGTGGCAATGCCACCAATCAGCACAATCAGCAAGCCTGTTACGGTATAGCCAAGGTCCGCAATGGTCGGGCTGACAATGGGTTGATAAAGTGTATGTAAAACCCCGGCGATGGAGGCGGTAAAGGAGGCAATCAGCATGACAACCACTTTAAAAGCGGTTGTGTTATAGCCAAGCATCTTGGCGCGTGATTCGTTTTCTCTAATCGCGATGCTCACCCTACCCGTTGGCGAATCGATAAAGCGGCGATAAAAGATGTAAACCAGCACCAATATCAACAATGCCACAACGTAAAAACGCAAACGCTCAATCGAAGGGTCGATGAACGCCGGTTTAGGCACGCCTTGCAAGCCAACGTCCGCACCAGTCAGCTTAATCATGTCGCTGGACATCACAATAATATGGAACATGGATGCCAAGCCCAAAGTCACCATGGTAAAGGTTACCCCTTTCACTCTGGGCAACACAATGCTAAACAGCAAAGCCTGCACAATAGAAGTGCCCACAATGATCAATAGCACTTGCCACAAAGGTAATCCCAGCGTTTTTAGAGAGATACCTGTTGCATATGCCGCCACTGCAAAAAACATAGTGTGACCAAAGCTCATCAAGCCAGTGATGCCAAACAATAGGTCATAACTCAGTGCAAATATGGCAAGAATGAAGATTTCAATCCCAATGCCTTCAAGGTATTTCGAGAATCGTCCTTGATTGTTCCAGACTTCCAAGGGATTAGAGCCTTCAAAAAGCCCTATCACAAAGGGCAACAAGAGCATCACGGCAAAAAAGATTAAGATACCTTTATAGCGACTTAAGAATGATTGTTTCGTTTTCATAACTTAGTCCTGCCTTCCCAAGAGCCCATTTGGCAAAATCAAAAGCACGATAACCATCAAAAGCATGGTTGATGCTGGAATAATTGCCGGCGTCGGTTTGAAAATGATGTCCGTAAACGGTATTGGAATGCCAATTTGCCCATACTTGATCATAAACTGCTGAATCAAGCCCACCATCAACGACCCAAGCGCCGCGCCAGGATAACTGGTTAGACCGCCAATCGCCAAAGCAATAAGAGCATTGAGCAAAAGTTTTTCGCCCATCGCCACCGATAAACCGTTTGAGGGTGCCGAAAGCACGCCACCCAATGCTGCCAAACCCGCACCAAGCGCGAAAACAAAAGTGAACACCCGGCGCACATTAATGCCCAAGGCTTCAACCATGTTACTGTCTTGCACGCCCGCGCGGATAATCATACCGATGCGCGTTTTCTTTAGCAGCAACCATACTAAAATCAAAACGGTGATACCAATAATTGGCAAAACAATCTCGTCATATACCCTCACACGTCCGCCTAAAATCATAATGGTTGAACAGTTGTGGGTGAAGATGTCTTTTATAGACGTTGCCGGGCATGCCGCGCCAGCACCTCTAAAGAACTCAGGTTTGGGCAAAACAAACTCTGGCATTCCCCAAATTGCTTTCACCAGTTGCATACCAATGGTGCCCAGTCCTAAGGTGAGCATCAACTGATAAACCGGCCTGCTGTAAAGCGGCTGGATCATCGTTTTTTCCATCAAGGCACCCAGTCCAACCACACTCAAAACTGAAACCACAATCGCGATAATGAACAACCAATTAGTATTCATATCCATTAACCAATTCGATAAAGGTGTGTTGAATGCCATTATCAAGGTGCCAAGCAAAAGCAAAATGACAAAAACCTGCCATTTTTTCCAGTGCAAACTGTGTTGTCGGTTTTCTTTGTAGCGAATGAGCGCCAAACCAAAGGCTAAAAGTGCACTTATCGCCAAACCACCATACAAAGCAAGCATGGGTGGAATGCCCTTAGCCTGGGCAGGCGCAACCGGCAAGCGAATACCCTGATCCGCCATATAAGAAAAGGAAATGGGACTTTGGGCGTAATTATTCAGCTGCCACATGGCAATCGGATAGCGTGGCAGAATAAAAGCTGCCAATGCAACAGCTACAACCACCATCGACCAGCCTAGAATCTTCTTCTTTTGGGGGTCAAGCTTGATTTTATCTGCCAGGTAATCCCACAAAAAGTTTAGCGCGAAACCGGCCATGAGGAACAAAATGATGGGCGTAACATCCACAAAGGTATCTGGGCGCACAAAAACCGTCCAGCCCACATAAGCGCCAATCATATACAGCGTGCCTTGCGCCAGGTTGAGCACATCCAGCAAGCCAAAAATAAGCGAGAAGCCGGCAGCGACCAAAAAGGTAACCGAGCCAACTGAAAAACCGCGCAAGGTGGTAATCAGCAAATCGCGGGGAGGCATGCCTCTGCCCGCCAGCACCAAAAAGACGACAAAAGCTGCAATCAGAAGAATTCCGGTAAGGTTAAGTTTCTTTTTCATCAAATCCCTCCGCTTATGCCACACCAAGATAGCGATGAATTTTGGCTTGATCACCGATTAATTCTGCCATTTCGCCTCGGTCAACGCTCTTGCCTTCTTCGATGATGACATATTGATGGGCAAGCTTACTGGTGACCAAAAAGTTTTGATCAACCAAAATAACCGTGCTCTTTTTGGCAAGCTCAGCAATAACTTCAATCATCTGCTCAATCACCACCGGTGCCAAACCTTCGCTGGGTTCATCAATCAAAAGCAAGCGGTTATCAGGCACCAGGGCGCGTGCGATGGCAAGCATTTGTTGCTGTCCGCCAGAGAGTTCCGTGCCACGCAAGTTGATAAACTTCTTAAGGTCCGGGAAGAGCTCAAAAATCATCTCCCGTTTTTTATCAAAATCGCCCTTTTTCCGTTCGGCTATGCGCAAGTTTTCTTCTACCGACAAATCCCTAAACACCGCGCGGTGTTCCGGCACAAAACCGATACCCCGCTGAGCCACTTCGTATGGCGTGAGCCCCTGTATGGGTCTGCCCTCAAAGATGATTTCACCCTCTTTGACGGTTACAAGGTTCAAAATGGATTTGAGTGTGGTCGTTTTTCCAGCACCATTGCGTCCCAACAAGGCGACGATTGACCCTCGCGGCACTTCAAAAGTGACCTCTTCAAGGATGTGATAATGGCTGATGTAGCTTTGAATTTCCTGTACCTTTAAGATGCTCTCATTAGGCGATGTCAAGTTCATAAAGCCCTCCCAGGTATGCTGTTTGCACTTCTTGGTTGTTAGCAATTTCTGCCGGCACACCTTCCGCCAAAACCTTGCCATGGTTCATCACGGTAATAAAGTCAGCATTTTCCATGACCACATTCATATTATGTTCAACCAATAAAACCGTTTTGGAGCCTTCAGCCTGAATTTCTCTGATAAGGTCAATCAGTTCAGGCACTTGCTCACTTGCCATGCCCGCGGTTGGTTCATCAAGCAACAAAAGTTCAGGATCCGGGGCTAAAATCATGCCCAGCTCCAGTTTGCGCTGATCACCATGAGCCAAAAACCGTCCCGGCACCATGGCTTTTTCCAACAAGCCAACTTGCTCCAACACCTCCCAGCTACGCGCATCACAGCCTTCAATTTTGCTCGTGTCCCGCCATATTTTAAAGTTGTCACCACGCATGGATTGGGTTGCCAGGCGCACATTTTCAAAGGCGCTTAAGTTAGGAAAAATGTTGGTAATTTGAAAAGATCGCCCAAGCCCCATGTGTATCATACGGTGCACCGGCAATTTTGTTAGTTCTTGCCCTTTGTAAATCACCGTACCACTGGTTGGTTTTAGCACCCCACTAATCAAATTGAACAGCGTCGTCTTACCCGCACCATTGGGTCCAATGAGCGCATGCAAAGTGTTGCGTTCAATTTGAATGCTCACATCATTGACGGCTGCCAAGCCACCAAAATACCGGCTTAGGTTTTGTGTCTCTAGAATGATATCTTTTTGGGTCATCGAGCCACCTTTCTGCTTAAATGAAATGTCGGAGCCCTTGGATTAAGGGCTCCATATTTTCAAAAAAAATGATCTAGTTACCGGTCAATGAACCCCAGGGGAGCTCACCACAGCGGTCTTTCATCGCCTCGGGCAACAAGCAAGGAGGTTCTGGGCGAGTGGTATCAACGTATGTGTAGAACAAAGCTGCCGGATCGGTGAGGTTCTCGAGCTTCAAGATATACATATCCTGAATGGCAACGTGGTCTTCGGGACGAATATAGATTTTGCCCTTGGGTCCTTCAAATTCGATGCCTTCCATCGCAGCCAGCAAAGCTTCAGGATCCACCTTAGCCTCGGTTTTCTTCAGGGTCTCAATAACCATAATCGCGGCGTTCATGCCATCAGCGTCAAAGAGATCTGGCACAGATTCGTAGCGTTCTTTAATTTGATCAACCAGGTATTGGTTGATTGGGTTTTCAGGCACGCTGTAATGGTATACGATGCCAGCGGTGGTGCCAATGGCGTTGCTGTAGAAAACAGGCATCATCAGGTTATCGATAAATGTTGTACCCAGTTCTTTGGTCGCGGTAACGCCTTGATCGGCAGCAGCCTGAACCAAGGAAATAAACCCAGCACCAGCCCAGGAGAGAATGTAAGCTTCAGCTTCAGAAGCGGCAATTTGCTCCATGTAAGGAGTAAAGTCTGTGGTAGTTGCAGGTGCAAAGATGTCATCGGCAATAAATTCACCGCCAAGTTGGGTACAGGCGTCGCGGAAAGCAGCCGCAGAACCATGGCCAAAGGCATAGTCAGCAGCCAATTGGATGAACTTGTTGTATTGCTGGGTTAAGGCAACACATTCGTTCATGGCGTCCTGGTAGTTGTTGCGGCTCACGCGGAAAGTGTAGGGGTTGAAGCTAATGCCAGTGATGTCATTGGCAGCAGCAGGCGCCACAATCAAGGGCACTTTGGCGGCTTCGGCGAGACCTTGCAAAACAGCCACCGCGCCAGAAGAAACGGTACCAACCAGGAAGTCCACTTTTTGAACATCAATCAGCTCGTTAGCAACGGTTGTAGTCAGCTCAGGATTACTTGAGTCATCGCGCACGTAAACGATAATTTCGCAATCATCCAATTTGAAGGTGTTTTCAGCAGCTTCAGCAAAAACATATTTCTTGCCAACGCTACCAGCAGCACCCGTGGCATATTCCATACCGAGCATAAAGGAGCGAACCATCCAATCACCATAGCTTTGCAGTGGACCAGCAAGGTCAGAAATCAAACCGATCTTGATGGGTTCTTCACAAACCAAGCCAGTAGGTTCTTCGACCACAGGATCTTCTTTTGGGGGTTCGTCTACTACTGGATCTTCAACTTTTGGATCTTCTTTTGGGGGAACTTCAGTTTTGGGACCGCAGGCGGCCAAAACCATAGCTGCCACAAGCAGCAAGGAAACAACAAACAGTAACGACTTTTTCATTTTTTCTCCATTTAGTTTCTAATCGTTTCTTTAATTGCTCCGGTTAATCAACCGGTTAATTAACTTTAGATTTTTGGCTATGCTTTAGCACAAAGCCAATCAGAGCGGTATTGAGCGGCTCGGGTTTATCGATACACACCGCATGGCCACCGCCTGGTATCACAAGGTACTCCGCATGGGGAATGCTTTTTAGCATTTTCTCAGCATGTGATCTTCCCTTTATAGGGTCTTCTTCACCCACAATGAACAATGTGGGGCATTTTATCTCGTGCAAGCGATCGCTAACATCAAAAGCTTCAAAAGCCTTCATCAAACGCACAAAGGAGTCAAAATTAATGAAAGCATAGTTCTTTGACATTTGATCCAGCAGAGCTTGGTTCTTCTCAATCCATTCCTCTGAGAAATTAAGAAAAACAGAGCTTGCAAACAGCATCTCAGGGTCTTTGCGTTCCGCGGCAAGCAACCAGGGTCGCGCTTGAGACTTAAGCAATGGTGTTACATGCGAAACGCCATCCATCACGATTAAGGACTGGGTCATCTCCGGATAATTCAACGCAAAGGTTAAGCTAACCTCAGAGCCATAAGAGATACCGGCGATATGCGCTTTGGGGATGTTCAAAGCTTTAAGCAAAGCCGCCAGGTCATCGGCATGTAGCGCCATGCTATAGTCCCCTTCGGGATGATCTGACTGCCACATACCCCGGCAGTCATAAAGCAAAACGCGCATGTGAGCTGCCAAAGCATTCAGCTGAAAGCCCCAGCTGGCAGTGCTCATCATAATGCCATTGCTCAAAACAATCACATCGCCATCTTCCGGTCCGTGAAGTTCATAATAGAGTGAGACGCCATTAGCTTCGATTTTTGGCATGCTACGCTTCCTGTCTAACCCCGCGTATAATGCGTGGTGTGGGTTGGTTTTTCCAGGCTTTCTGGTCTGGCTTGATCTTCAGTAACCATTGCCATAATCAGCTGATCGCCTTCGATGGCAAAAAGTCCAATCATTTTGCCAACAAAACCGAAGGTATGGTAAGTTTGGTCCATATCCAATTTATTGCCATCCACGGTGTAAGTCCCGTGCGATTCGATACCCATGGCTTGATATTCTGCTTCAAAACTACCGTCTTCTTTAAAGTCAAACCACAGACCAGGATATTCCTGACCTTCATTTTGGATCCATTTTCCAATGAGTTGTTCTTTCATAGCTACCTCAAAAAAATCTTTTGTCCGGAACGATGCCCAAACGATGTGAATCTTCGCGAATCGAATCCCGGAAAGCTGGATGGGCAATTTTAATCAATGCTTCCATGCGGTCTTTCACAGAAAGTCCGCGCAATTCCGCGCTGCCATATTCGGTTACGATGGTATCCACATCCTGGCTTGGCACGGTAACACCCGAACCTGGCGCTAAAGTGGGCACGATGGTTGAGATCGTGCCGTTCTTTGCGGTTGAGCGCAGGGCAATGATGCCCCTGCCACCGCGCGACATGCTCGCACCACGATGGGTGTCCAGCTGACCGCCCGTGCCGCTAAAATGCCGTGTACCGATGCTTTGGGAACAAACCTGCCCCATCACATCCACTTGGATGGCACTGTTGATGCTGATCATCTTATCGTTCTTGGCGATGATGTAAGGATTGTTGACATAAGAGCCACGCAAAATACGCACATCTTTTGATTCACGCATGAAATCATACAATTTCTGGCTTCCCAATGCAAAAATGGCTATATACTGTCCCGGATGAAGGGTTTTTCGGCTGTTGTCTATGGCGCCAGACTCGATCAGTGGCAAGTAACCGTCCACTAATAGCTCTGTATGCACACCCAAATGGCGTCTGTCGCTAATCTGTTCAGCAATCGCCGTGGGGACACCACCAATACCCAATTGAATGGTGCAACCGTCATCAATATACTCAGCAATGTGATGCCCAATGCGCCTTTCAAGTTCGCTGGGTTCAATTTGGGGCAACTCAACCAGGCTATGAGGGTTTTCTACAAAAAAGTCAACTTTATCCACCGGGATAACAGTGTCGCCCTCAGTCCAAGGCAATTCCGGGTTCACTTCCATGAGGACTAAATCAGCAATGTCCACCATTTCGCGTTCTACCACAACACCCAAAGAGAGCGACACAAAGCCTTCTGCGTTTGGCGGTGTGCAAGTGCCCATTACCATATCCAATCGCCCACCATGACCCTTGAGTTTGTCAATTGCCGCGCCATGCAGGTTGTTTGGCGTGTAAGAAACTCGACCTTCCAAATGAACTTGGCGATCCGGCGCACCATAAAACCAATTTTCATTGAAGAAGTGCCCGTCCATTTCCGGCTTAACAAAAATGTCATAAGCGCGCATGGGCAAGCAGGTCCAGAGGGTTACGTTTTCGAGGCGGTCCTTTTGATTGGCGAGTTCTTTTAGCAGTCCAACCGGTTCCGAGGCAGCGATACCTATTTGAATGGTCATTCCCGATTGTACTTTTGCCACCGCTTCTTCAAGCGAGATCAGTTTATCTTTGTAGGTTTGCTGCCAAGTCATTTTTTCACCTTAAGGAATAATAAAAGCGGTTGCGGCCTGGTTGTATCCCACGCCCGATCCGCAAAAGACCACGCGCATACCGGATTTGATTTTCCCAAGCTTTACAGCGTCATCATAAGCAATGGGTAAACATGCCGAGCCCATATAGCCCCATTTATCCATGATGTAATGCGCTTTTTCAACTGGCAGCCCCAAATCATTCATCACCAAGGCGATGCTGTTGACATTAACCTGGGTAAAGATAATGTGGTCAATATCCTGAATATCAAAGCCTCCGTTCGCAGCACATTCGCGAACGCGAGCTGGCCAACCTTCATGGTTCACCGTTGGCGGGAATGGCGTAACCAACCTCACTTTTGTGCGGCCGGCTTCCACGCTTTCAACCGTGGCTGGTTCGTAGGTTCCGCCGGAATAAATACCCCAATGCTTGTGGTAAGAACCATCCGCCTTAATAGACGTAGAGATGTAACCGGGTTTATCAGAAACGCCCAAAACAACCGCGCCTGCGCCATCTCCATAGAAGAAAGCGCTCACGTCGCGTTTGTAATCAGCCAGCTTGTGCATCATGTATGCGCCGATAACCAGCACGTATTTCAAATTAGGATTGACCGCGATCATACCCGCGCCTTGCGCCAACGCCGTTGGGAAAGAGGCGCACGCACAACCAACGTCCCAAGTGCCCGCGTTTACCGCGCCAATTTTATGCTGCACCACAACCGATGTCGCTGGCGTGATGTAATCAGGGCTGTCTGTGCCCAAAATGACCAGGTCAATATCTTCGGGTTTAATGCCAGCATCTGCTATGGCGGCTTTGGCAGCTTCTGCAGCCAAATCAGAAGTCGCCCAGTCGTCTGGTGCGTAAAAGCGGGTTTTAATGCCGCTACTTGCTTCAAATTTACCAACAACTTCAGCCAGCTTGGGTGAAAGTTCACCCATCCACTCAGCAAAAGTCGCGTTGCTAATTTCAATTTCAGGAATGTAACTACCCGATCCAATGATGGTTGCGTATCTTGTCATTTCTACTCACTTTCCTTTGTGTTTACTCAATTATGTGCCTAAAACGATGCCACCATCAACACTGATTACCGCACCGTGGATGTAAGAGGCCTCGTCACTGGAGAGCCAGCAATAAACATTTGCAATTTCCTCGGGTTTACCAAGGCGTTTGAGTGGCGCATTCGCAGCCATGCCAGCCAAAACTTGCTCAGGCATTTTGAGAACCATTTCGGTCAAAATAAAGCCAGGAGCAACTGCATTTACACGGATTTGGTACTTACCCAGCTCACGTGCCCAGGTTTTGGTCATGCCAATCACGCCGAACTTGGTGGCAGCATAGTTGGTTTGCCCAAAGTTGCCATAAAGCCCGACCACGGAAGAAGCGCTCACAATCGATCCACCACCTTGCTTAATCATATAAGGGGTAACCGCTTGGGTGCAGTTGAAAACGCCTTTTAGATTGACCGCGACAACGGCGTCAAAGGCTTCTTCGCTCATTTCACCAACCATTTCGCCTTCTTTGAATTTTACAAATTGGCCATCCTTGGTGATTCCAGCATTATTGATGAGCACATCAACACGCCCAAATTCCGCAACCACCGCGTCCACAAAAGTTTGCACTTCCTTGCGGTTGGTAACGTTTACCTGGTAATAGCGCGCGTTTTCGCCGAGTTCTGCCACAAGGGCTTCACCAGCTTCTTGATTGAGATCACAAATAATGACTTTTGCGCCTTCAGCGTAAAATTTTTCTGCGGTCGCTTTGCCAATGCCAGCCGCACCGCCGGTTATGATACATACTTTGTCTTCTAAACGCATGAAATTCTCCATTTTTCTTGAATTTGCCAATCAAAACAGATCAGCTTTGGAAACTATGAATAGTTTACATAGCCGGGGTTACAAAACGGTTACAAAATGTGTGGTTTTTGTAAGGAATTTTACAAATCTGAAATAAAAGTGTCCAAAAGCTCAGAATGGTAGCCTTCACCCAGATGGGCGCGCAGCACTTCGTTTGCGTCACGGTAAACCTTGCGCATCATACCCGCGTTGCCCAAAGCTTGATAAGCCTTCATTTGCATCAGGTAGGCAGCATCAAACAAGGGATCTTTTTGAATGATTTGATTGGCCAAAGAAATGGTTTTATGAAAATCACCACTGGCAAAAGCCGCATCCAGAACTTTTACAGCACAGTCAAGAAACAAGCGGTGGAAGTACTGCACATCAATCATCAAGCTTTCTTGCGTCGCTTCACCTGTCAAAAGCTTTCCTTTATAGATAGCCAAAGCCAGTTCTAAATCTTCAATTTGCTCACTCTTTGCCAGGTCAAGAAAAGTAAGATGATCAAAGCTTATTTCAGCAAGTGGATTGAGCGCGTAAAGATCACCATCACGCAACACAAAAAAGGCTGGCTCACCACTGGGACGATCCGGTTCCAAGGCGTTGTTTAAAGCGCTGATTACCACTTTTAGCGCGTTGCTGGCAGCTCCGGCATCCGAATCTTGCCATAGCTGTGTCAAAAGCTGTTGCTTGGTAACAGGTTTAGGATACGCCACAGCCAGAACCTGCAACAAGTGGCGTGCTTTTTCGCGCTTCCACACCTCGTTTCCCAGCTTTTTGCCATTGCAGTAAGCCTCAAACGGACCCAGCAAAGAGAGTCGTAAACTGTAACCAGGATGGTAACTCAGCTTTTCCATTCCCATGCTGACCAAGAGATCTTCAACAAATTTGGCTTCAATCTTTGCCTCTTTTGCCTCCAACAGCAAAGGCACAAAACAAGACACGTCGTTTGGTCCTAGAAAACTGGTTTTGCTTAGTAGAAAGTCATAACCTTTTTGCTTGATCAGCGGCAAAGCTTGTTCTAAAAACAATCCTGCAGAGTTTTTATAGCCTTGCAAATGTGCCAAATAAGCCTGCCACAGCCAACACGCTGAGAGCGCAAAATCATCGCCCACCTGACTCGCCATTGTTTCTGCCAATGCCAGTTCATTGGATGCTGCCTCAAACTCACCGGCTTGGGCAAGGCTCGCGCCAAGAGAAATGCGCACCAACATGCCAATCCAAATATCCCCCGACTGTGTTGACAGCGCAGAAGCCGCCTGAGCGATGCGCAAAGCTTCTCCGAGTTCACCCGCGTAGCCGTGCAATCTGCAAAGCCCCCAAAGTGGCTCAACATTGATGCGGGCAATGTCCATATCCCGCATGGCTTCTTCGTACAGCGCTTTGACGTCCTGGGTGTGATAAGGCAAAAAGAGTCCAATTGGGTCAAGCTGTTGGGCATGTGCAAGGCGCATGTTGCCAATGCGCTTTCCGAGGGATGCATGGCTCTTTTCCGCAGCTGCCAAACCCTTAAGCGCAAATGTTTTTGCCATTTCCTGATTGCCCATCAGCACATGGAATAAAGATATTAGAAAAGAAGTGTCCCGATGAAAACGTTGCGGTTTTGGCAAGTTTACCGGCGCACTGTTTTGCTCCAATCGGGAAAGCAAGTCCAAGCCTTCTTGCAGACGTCCGGTTCTGAGCAAAAGCCGGGCTTCGATAAAATCCTGCTCTTCCTGATAATCTATTCGCAGAGCGCGAGCTTTGCTTAAGCTTTCAGCCGCCTTTTGTGGTTCACCTTGGTTGAGTTGATTTTCTGCCATTTGGGTTAAGAGACCAGCAACTTCATAGGGGCTTTCAGTTGCATCCATCAATTGCAAGGCACGCGACAAAAGCTGGCTGGCGTTACTGGGTCGCAAGGTGTCCAAATAAACCTGGGCTTGTCCGCGAAGTGCCAATGCCATGCCGTAACTGTTCTCTTGTTTTTGATAAATGCGTTGCGCTGCCCGATAGGATTCCAATCCCAGTTCAAAATGCGCTTCGTTGCGCTGAACTTCACCAAGCAAGTAATTACCGTAAGCATATTGACGAACAATGTCTTCTGGCAATTGTCCCAAAAAATAACCCACGCTTTGATGCAAACCTCGCTGCAATAGTTTGCTGCCCACATCATCCAACAATTGGGTCACTCTTGGATAATCTTCCGCTAAGAGCAAATGGGAAATCGCCTCTTGCCAGTCTTCGTGGGCGATGAAATAACTGGCAATTTTGCGATGTAATTCTTTAGCTAAGCCAGGTTTCTTCCGCAATTGTTCACGTAAAAAGTTTTTAAAAACATGGTGAAAGCGATACACGCCAGGTTGTAATTGCTCCAAAAACAAACCCTCGCCAAATAAATCCAATAGCTCATCTTGTGTATCGCTCCGATCAAGCAAAAAATCGCAGGTGTCGCTGTCTAAAAACTGCAAAATGGAGCAATGCACCAAAAAAGTTTGTCGTTTGGGGTCTTGTTTTTCAAGCACTTCTTCGGCAAGATAGTCAAAAAGGTAGCTGGCTGAGATGGTCTTTTCACCTTCAAGCACATTTGCCAACTGCCCTTCAGGATAGGATCGCAAATTGTGCCACACAGCTTGTAAGGCAACTGCCCAGCCTTCGGTGCGGTCATAAAGCTTTTGCACCTCATCCGGCTCTAATGCCATTTGATATGTGTCATGAAAAAGCTGATCGACCTCAGGCAAGGAAAAACTCAAATCTTCCCGGCCAATGTCCAAAACGTTGCCTTGAGCCTGCCAACGGCTCATTGATGGAAAGCTTAAAGGAATGCGACTTGCAATGAGAACATGCAACTGAACCGGTAAATGGTTGATAAACCAGTCCATCATTTTCATGATTTCATCAGATTCCTCAACACTTTGAAAATCGTCCAGGATTAAAAGCGCTTTGGACGTTAAAGTTTGGCTTAAATCATTGACCAATGCGATGAGGGTTTCTTCACCTGCTGCATCAGAATCAAGCAAAAGACGCAAAGCGGTTTGGCCATATTTGATTTCGCCCCGGTTAAAGGCGGTAAAGAAATTTGCCAAAAACAACTTGGGGTCCCGTTCCGCAGGTGAAATGGAATACCAAAAAACAGGCATGTCCAGCTTTCTGATAAAGCTGAGAATAGAAGTAGTTTTCCCATAGCCTGTGCCGGCACACACAATGCTTAATGAATAATCCAGGGTTTGTTTAAGCTTTTGGTCCAAACGCGCGCGCGCCAAAACATTGCCTCGCTGTGCCGGAGGGGTAAGCTGGCTTAGGACAACCCGCGTTAAAGAACTCATGGGCTAATTTTATCATTAGCCCATGGTTAATTGATTGCTCTACAAACTTTGAAGCTTTGCAAAAAGCTTATCCGTTTGGTTTGGTTGGCTCTATTCGCGTGAAATGTTCACAAAAATCAAGGGTCTTCGACGGGTTTCATCAAAGAGCATCGACTTTGCCACAGATTGAAGTTCCTTTTGCAAATTGCTACTTGGGAATTGAGCCAGTTTCCCGGCACGCTTTTTGAGGCTCTCGAAAAGATCCACCGATTCGTCCTGCCCCATAAAACCGCGGCTAATGATTTCTGTGTCTTTGTAAACGCCGGTTTTCTTATCCAATACCAGGTTAATCAAAACCACGCCGTCCTGGCTGAGCAGTTCGCGCTCTCGCATGATGTCGCGATCGATATCGCCAACGCCAGTTCCATCCACAAACACATAGCCACCCGGAATGCGTTCGCCGAGCTTTAGTTTGCCATTTTTGAACTCAATCACCCTGCCATTTTCAACCAAAGCAATTTGATCCTCTTCCATGCCCACACTCAAAGCCAGTTTTTTGTGTTGTTTAAGCATGCGGGTTTCCCCATGAATGGGAATAAGATATTTGGGCTTTACTAAATGAAGCAAAAGTTTTATTTCTTCCTGGCTGGCATGTCCAGAAACGTGCACCGGCGCGATGGCTTCATAAATCACATCCGCGCCTCGTTCCATCAACCTGTTTACCGCTCGGTATACAAGCTCTTCGTTACCCGGAATGGGATGAGACGAGAGCACAACCGTATCGCCTTCTTTAATGTCGAAACGCCGATTGGTCCCATTTGCCAAACGTCCTAAAATGGAAGTTGGTTCACCCTGTGAGCCGGTTACCAGCAGCACAACTTTCTCATCCTTCATATTCAAGGCGTTTTCAAGCGGGATGACCTGCTCATCATCATAATGAATGTATTTAAGCTCTTTGGCAATGCGCGCATTTTCGGTCATGCTCAAACCAACAAAAGCGACCTTGCGACCGTACTTTTCAGCAGTATCAATCACTTGTTGCATGCGGGAAATCAAAGAGGCAAAAGTTGCCACAATGATACGCCCTTTAGCCTCGTGGAAAACCTTGTCAAAAGCGGCGTCAATCACCCTTTCGCTTGGGGTCCAGCCCGGTCGTTCTGCGTTGGTCGAATCGGCAAGCAACGCCAGAGTTCCCCGGCGGGCGAATTCCGCCAGTTTAGCGTAATCCGTTGGGAAATTGTCAACGGGTGTATGGTCAAATTTATAGTCGCCAGTATGCACCACCAAGCCAGCAGGCGTTTCAATGCCTAAGCCAACTGCATCGGGCACTGAGTGGGAAACATGGAAAAAATCGACCTTAAAATGGCCAATTTGCACCGTTTCTCCAGCATGCACGGTAATCAGTTTTGCTTCGTGCTTAAAATTGCGGGTCAACTTGCTTTGGATCAAGCCCAGGGTCAGCGGGGTTGAATAAATGGGCGCTTTAACATCTTGCAACAAATGCCCAATCGCGCCAACATGGTCTTCATGTCCATGTGTCACCACAATGCCAACAACTTTGTGCGCGTTTTGGCGCACATAATTAAAATCCGGGATGATGTAATCAATACCAATCATATCGTTGTCCGGGAACATCATGCCCGCGTCTACGATTAGCATTTGGTTTTTATATTCATAAACCGTCATGTTTTTTCCCACTTCGCCTAATCCGCCCAGTGGGATGATTCTTAATACTTTATCTCTCATTTTCTTTCTTTCCATTAGCCCGCTTATTCAGGTTTTTTTTCGGGCTAAAACCAATCTGTAATAATGACTATTTATCAAACGACCCCCATTATACCAACTAGAAAAAGGCTTTGTTGGTCTAAGCTTCCATGTTAACAACACGCTTATTTCTTGCATATTATTTTCTAACAGCAATTTTCTATGATAGCTATGAAAGAAAACCACTTTTTGGAGGAATAAATGGCATACAGAATTACACGTTACCCTTACTGGAGACGAGGCAGCAACCTCGAGCAAGTTATGAACCGCATGTTGGATATGGAAAGCGAACCGCTTCCCTCTGGTTTCCCACTGGATGTTCTCGAAAGCGACACTGAGTACACCATCAAAGCCAGCATCGCCGGTTTTGACCCCGAAAAAATTGAAATCACTTATGATGACAATACCTTAAGCATCAGCGGTGAGATCGCGGAAGAAAACATGAACGGCGAAGAGGGCAAGTATCACATTCGCGAGCGACGCTTTGGTAGCTTCTACCGCTCCATCAGCATGCCCGGCGTCATTGAACCTGAGCAAATTTCTGCTGAGACCGATAATGGCATCCTGACAGTGCACTTACCCAAGAAACCAGAAACGCAACCCAGAAAAATCGAAGTTAAAGCCAGAAAAGTTATCGATCAAAAGTAAAACACTTCTCAATCGCGTCGCGGGATGAAAAGCAATAAGACTTCCATCGCGATGATGCGTATCACAACCTTCTCAAGACCGCCTTCTCTCGGCGGTCTTGTTTTTTGGTTTTATATTAACTTGGTTAGATATTGAACTGCTGGTTAAAGGGCAAGAACCATTACTTGCCGGTCAAGCTGTTTGCCCCATAATAATTTGCCATGCAAATATTCACCCAATCATCAGCCTCTAATTGCAAGTCTGCCAGGCCGTAGCGGGCTTCCAAGCCACCCACATGTATATCCCTCTCACCCGAGGCAACCCGCTCCTGGATCTGAACATGCCGGCGATCCCATCGCTGGCTGTAATCTTGCAATGCGGGCAATGCCTGAATGGTATCTTTCATCACAAAACCTGCGCCAAGCACAAGGATTACAACAGTGAAACCCAATAGCACTTTTTGGAACAAAGCACCGCGTTTTGAGAAAAAGGCACTGTTTTTCTGCAGATAAGCACCTGTGCTCAATCCAAGAAAAACGATTGAGACAGCCGCAAAGAAATAGGGCACAAAAACAACCCGATCATCCGGATATGCCGGAATAAACCAGGCATAAGCTGCACACACAGCCAAAGCAACCACAAAATTGGCTAAGGCAACAAACAACCATTGCTTTATTAGTCCGCTAATTTTGTTGCCATCATTAGACTCTGAATTGATAAACACTAAACCCGCCAAAAGGCTGATTGCGAAGCCAAAAAGCACCCAAAAGCCTTGATACACCACTAACTTGCCGAATAAACGAAAAACATTTCTCAAACTGAACATCGCCAAGTCCCATATCGGCAAACGATCAAGCAGCACATCTGAACGCACACCCGTTCCACCAGCAGTGTATTGAATGATGAACCCAACAATACCCGCCACCAGCAGGCTTAAGACAATAATAAGTGCCCGTTTTGCGTTTGGGCTTTTTCTATGGATAAAGATGGCGATTAAACAACAGAAATAGAAAGCCAATTGAGCGACCAAAGCCGTTTCTGCAAAGCCACTCGCCAAAAAGCCACTTAATACAGCCAATAAAAGCATAAAGGGAGGGAATTTTTTTGCTTCTAGGGCAATCACGGCAAAATTCAAGGCAAGACTAAAAAAAACTAAAGGCAAGGTATAAGCCGCCATCCCAGTTAACCAAAACAGATCCTGAAAAAGGTTGGGCACAACCAAAAACAGCACAATCAAACTTGTTAATCCCAACAGTAAACTAAGCAAAACGGATGGTTTTAGTCCTAAAGCTTTGAAAGCCAAACGGAATAAAAGCACCAATGCGGCTAACCACGCCAAAACCACACCTAACACAAGCCACCCATAATGACTTGGATTAAGTCGGGCAAAAAGCCAAGAGAACGCCACAGAAGCAAATCTGCCAGACCAATTAGCCATCGTCACCCGCAAAAATGACGAAAAATCACTCGAAAGTGCCCCAGCATTGAGGCAATAATCATCAGCCATCCATCGGCTATAAAACCCGGGCAATACCAAGGCAAATAAGACAAGGGCAAGCAGAATAACACAAATAATTAAGGTGATTTTTTTGGTTTTTTCCATCACCAAAAGTTTACCACCTTCTACTACAAGGTGGTGTTTTTAACCCAGCCTCTGCTACCGAAAACAAAACAATCTCAAGAGAATTGATTGTCTTAATTACCTTTAAAACCTCACCTTTCTCACCTGGCATAAGCGATTAAGCGTATAATGCAGGCATGGCTAATGCTCATTTAAGCACGCCCACTGAATACCTCATTGTCGGGCGTTTACAACGCGAAACGATCATCCCCATCCATGGGAATCCTCGAATAAACCAACTGGGAGGCAACTTGCCCTACACCGCCAGCGGATTAGCCCTTTGGGGTGGCAAGGCTGGTTTGGTCAGCCGCGTAAACCCGGATTATCCTTTGGAATGGCTCAAACCGCTCGAAATAATGGGCTTTGACACCGATGGGATTATCAAAACCGAAGAGCCATTCGACGCGCGTTTCTTTGTGGCGTATTCACCGCCTCAAAACGCCAGCTATGAAAACCCAATAAGCCATTTCGCAGAACGCCAAATCCCTTTTCCGGACGAGCTTTTCAATTACGAACCGGATCTTAGGCGCTATTGCAGTAAAACAGACTATTTGCCTTACACTTTTCGGGTTACCGATATGCCCAGACCCTATCTCGAAGCCAACGCGGCGCATATTTGCCCCATTGATTTTGTTTCCCACAAAATTTTGCCTTCGGTCATTCGAGGGGGTTTAATCCAAACCCTTTCCATGCGCGCGACGGATTGCTATATGGACCCCGCGTTTTGGGAAGACATTCGCAACCTTATTTCAGAGCTCAGTATGTTTATGCTCAGCGAAACGCAGGCTCTCAAGCTCTTTCAGGGTCGCAGTGTGGATTTATGGGAAATTGCCAAATTTTTGGCAGGTTATGGGCCAGAATACGTCATCATTAACACCAAAGATGGCGCCACCCAGGTTTTTGACCGGGTTGAAAACAAACGCTTCATCGTACCCGCCTGGCCAAGCACCATTGCCGATCCCACAGGTGCACTCAACGCATTTGATGGCGGGTTCCTATTCAATTATCGAAAAGTTTATGATATTGTGCATGCCACTGTTTGTGGCAACATCAGCGCCTCATTCGCGGTAGAAGGCAGCGGACCGGAATACATCCTTGATACCATGCCCGCACTCAAAGAAGCCCGACTTTACGCCCTTTCACAGCAAGTTATTCATCTTTAATATAGTTAAAAAAGCATTAAGGCAGAACAGGTATGAGCTTAATCTCGTAAAGCTTGTCCCAATGCTTGCCGGTAACGAACAAACGTCCACCTTCTTTATCCCAGGCAATGCCATTCAAAACTTCACCATGATTGGACTTATTTCCTTCTGGCATTAAACCGCTCAAATCGATTTGGCTAAGCACTTCACCGCTCTCCGGATCAATACGAAAAATGAGATCGGTCAGATAAACATTCGCCAGGATTTCACCGTTAACAAATTCCAACTCATTCAAATTCTGCATTGGATGCCCATCCAGCGTTACGTGCAGCTCTTTCACAACCAGCCCTGTTTTGGGGTCCAGCCAATACAAGGTGTTTGAACCATCAGACATAATCAAAGACTGTCCATCCGTGGTCAAGCCCCAGCCTTCTGTGCTGTAATTAAAGCTCCCTAGCTCTTTAAGCTTTGAAGGGTCATAAAAGAAAGCGGTTCCTTCTTGCCAGGTGAGCATGGTTAGCACATCATCCAACAAAACCAAACCTTCAGCAAAGTATTGCTCTGGAATATCAATCTCACGAATGCTTTTGCCACTCTCAAGTTTGACTACGCGCAAACGGGATTGCCCATAAAGGCCGCAACTCTCGTAAAGCGTGCCGGCTTCATAAACCAAACCCTGGGTATAACAGTCTGCATCATGAGGATAAGTCTTTACAATGTCGTAGCTCACCTGTTTGCCAAGTTCAGACAAAATCTGCGGTTCTTCGACGCGTTTCTCTTCTCGGTTGCCAATTAACCGCGGCAAGCCAAAAGCCAAAAAGGCGACAATCAACAAGGCTAAAATAGCCAAAAAAGTATTGCGTTTCGTGTTGGACATGCCATTATTTTACCACCAGCAAGCTAAGGTCTGTTTACGCTTTAGCGCGGAAAACAAGCCAGGCATGATAAAATGAAGTCCTACTTAGTATAGGAGAACCCATGACAAGCATACTCGACCGTTTCATTCGTTATGTCAAAATTGACACCCAATCCCAACACGATTCTGAAAGCTACCCCAGCACCGCAAAACAACTTGACTTAGCCAGACTCCTTGAAAAAGAACTGAGAGAACTTGGCTTAAACGATGTCGAGCTTGACCAATATGGTTATGTTACTGCCACTTTAGCATCAAATATAGAAAAAGACTGCCCCACTGTTGGATTTATTGCCCACATGGATACCAGCCCGGATGCTTCCGGCGAAGATGTGAAACCTCGCATCATTGAAAACTACGATGGCAAAGACATTCTGCTCAATGAAGAGGAAAATCTCATACTTTCACCGCAGGTTTTCCCCAATTTGCTCAAGTATAAAGGCGAAAGCATTGTGGTGACCGATGGCACAACCCTACTCGGCGCGGATGACAAAGCCGGCATTGCCGCCATTATGGACGCCATGCGATACCTTTTAGAGCATCCCGAAGTAAAACACGGCAAAATCAAAGTCGGCTTCACGCCTGATGAAGAAGTTGGCGCTGGTGTGGAATACTTTGACGTGCCCAAATTTGGCGCAGACTTTGCCTACACCATCGATGGTGGCGAAACCGGTGAGTTAGAGTATGAAAGTTTCAATGCAGCCGGCGCACGCCTGATCATTAGTGGTGTCAGCGTCCATCCCGGCACAGCCAAAGGGGTCATGCGCAATGCTTTGCTGGTGGCGATGGAATTCCAGTCACTTCTACCCGTTTTTGACCGCCCCGAACACACCGAAAAGCGTGAAGGCTTCATCCACCTTACCCAAATGTCTGGCTTGGTGGAGGAAGCGCAACTGAATTACATCATCCGCGATCATGACCGCCTGCTTTTTGAAGCCAAAAAGCAAATTGTGCGTGATGCAGCAACCTACCTCCAAACCAAATACGGCGAAGATGTGGTGGAACTTGAAATCAAAGACCAGTATTACAACATGGGTGATGTGCTCAAGGAACACCCAGAGGTAGTTGAGCTTGCCCGCGCAGCTTACCGGGATTTGGATATAGAGCCACGCGAGATCCCCATTCGAGGCGGCACGGATGGAAGCCGATTGAGCTTTATGGGTTTACCCACGCCAAACATCTTTTGTGGCGGACATAATGGCCACGGACCCTTCGAATTTCTCTCGGTAAGTGGATTGGAAAAATCACGGGATGTGATTGTAAAAATCGCAGAACTGGTTGCCTTAGAAGGCTAATCTTTATTCCAAGATTAAAGGTTAAACTCACGCCGCATGGTTGGCGTGAGTTTTTTAATATTTAACCGCAACCCTACTTTGCTCAACCCCATCCATCAAACGCCAACATTGTTCAGCACGGTTCCCTTACCCGCTTCCTGAGGCGTCCCGCCGAAGGAATAAATGCTTACAGTGTCGGCGAGACGCCTCCACAAGCTGTTTTTGCCTTCATAAGCCTTTTTTGCCTTCATAGGCATAAAACTTTTTCCAACATCATTTCCGCTAAGCGAGCCCTTCGGTGAGACACCGAGGGCATCTTACGCTCTTAATCACGCTGTTGCCTCACCTTACATGCCCTATTTGATGTCGCCGGTGTCCCACCGTGCGACAATAAACCTTTTCCCAACATCATTTCCACTCAGGGAGTCCGCTTCCTGAGGCGTCCCGCCGAAGGTAAAGACGGCATTTTTGCAATAGGCCAAACATTTGATGTCTCCGATGTCCTCACCTTACATGCCCTATTTGATGTCGCCGGTGTCCCACCGTGCGACCATAAACCTTTTTCCAACATCATTTCCACTCAGGGAGTCCGCTTCCTGAGGCGTCTCGCCGAAGGTTTAGATGCTTACAGTGTCGGCGAGACGCCTCCACAAGCTGGTTTTGTCTTCACAAACCGTTTTCGCCTTCACAAGCATAAAACCTTTTCCAACATCATATCCACTAAGCGAGCCCTTCGGTGAGACACCGAGGGCATCTTACTCTCTTAATCACGCCATTGTCCCATCACATTGAACGGTTCTGACATGCGTCATCTAACCATGCCACCTATCTCCCAACCCAACCGCCAGTGCAAAAGGCCATTCCAGAACGAAAAAGTCTTGCAATCTAAAAATCCCGCAAAAACCCTCTTAAAGTACTTGACATGACGTACTATGTCTGATAAAGTAGTTACAACGTCAGACGTAGTACTACTTTAAAAGGAATTGTTATGATCAGCAGCGATGTCATCAGAGGCTATACGGATACCATCATCCTCTATCTCCTCCTGGACAAGCCAAATTACGGATACGAAGTATCAAAAATGATTTCAGATCGCTCAGATGGTAAATACACTATGAAAGAAACTACCCTCTACTCCGCCTTCAACCGCCTTGAGAAAAACGGCTACTTGCGTTCCTTTGCCGGCACCGAAACCGGCGGTAAAACCCGTACTTACTATGAGCTCACACCACTTGGCCGTGAGCATTACGAAACAAAAAAAGCTGAATGGCTTCTCACCAAAGAAGTCGTTGAAAAATTCATTCAATAAGAGGAAAAGACCATGGAAACTATCTTAAGTTACTTAGACAACATGTTTGCCCATATGCCCAAGACCGCCGAAGTCAATCGCGCTAAAAAAGAACTCAGCCAGATGATGGAAGATAAGTACAACCAATTGCGCTCTGAAGGTAAAACCGAAAACGAAGCCGTTGGACAGGTCATCAGTGAATTTGGCAACCTCAATGAGCTCGCCGAAGTCCTCGGCATCAGCAGTCAGGTTCAAGAGGCAACTGATGACCAACACTATATCCTGGTTAGCCAAAACGAAGCAGAGCAATACATCGAAAGCCAAAAGAAAAGCGCGAAACTCATTTCCATCGGTCTAGCCGTCTTATTCTCTGGTCTAATGATCCTGATGCTTTTCCTTGCCCTGGACCATTCCACATTTCTAAGCGAGGCAACCAGAAGCAACTTACCAGAAAACTTTCTTGGCGGGATTGGTGTAGGCATCTTACTGTTTTCGATCGCCATCGCAGTTTACTTTTTCATTCAAGGTGGCATGAACCATGACAGATCAGACCTTTTTGAAAGAGAATATGTCAAATTAGACAGCTCAACAAAAGCCATGCTTCAGTTTGAAAAAGAAGCCCACTTACCGACCCTGCGCAATAAAATCGCAATAGGTGTTTCCCTGATTCTGTTGGGTGTCACAGCTATCGTGCTTTTTGGCACTCTTTTTAACGGGGCAGATTTCTACATTTTTCTGGGCGTGATGGTGCTGTTTTTGATGATCGCCATCGCAATACCCCTGTTTGTCAGTGTTGGCATGGTGGACTCAGCTTATGAGAAATTGCTCAACATTGGTGACTACACACTTGAAAAAAAGCAAGCCCAGGCTCGCACTGCCAGGATTGGCGGTCCTTACTGGGGACTCGTTACTGTTGGTTACCTGGCATGGAGCTTTATCACCAATGATTGGCAAACAACCTGGATTGTGTGGCCTATCGCCGGTGTTGCTTTTGGCGCAATCGCCAGCATCATCAATGCCATCGCTACACGTAAAGAACGTTAAAACTTGTATTCCAAACACCGAGCACCAGGCATTCCTGGGGCTTCTTGTTTTCAATTAGGCACATGATTAAGGTGGTATGGTAGCATTACCCCAGTAACGATTTGCTAACAATCTGGTCTGGTTTTATTATGTAGAAAAGAGGCTCCAACATGAAGAATAAAATCCTGATAGCTACTATCCTGATCCTAATCCTTTCCACTTTTTTTCCAAGCCCTGTCAAAGCAAACGCCCCTCTGCCACCCGCTTTCACGATTGTTGTAATCAATCCACCCACTGACCTAGAGCTATCCGTGCAACTGACCAAAAATGAGGTTAACGAAATAATCCCTTTAGATAAAGTGACCAATACATGGGAAGCCAAATTCACGCTTTGGGGTATTGACTATTGGAGTGAACAGGAAAATTACAAAAACGCCATCTTAATAGTCAAATCTAAAGATTACACCTTTGAGATTCCTCTGGGTGACAGCTTGGTGGAGATTTATTACTCATTTTACATTCTCGATCTTGAAACCCAAACCCTTCTTGACGATTATCCTGCCTGGCGTGCACCGGTGTCGGCAATCATGCGGGTTATCCTTACATTGCTCATTGAAGGCATTGTGTTCTTTTTATTTGCTTATCGAGAAAAAAGGAGCTGGATTGTTTTCTTGATTGTGAACCTTGTTACCCAAGGCATTTTACATGTGTGGATCACTGTGCTTGGGTATTCCAACTACGGCATACTTTTCTTGTGGATTGGGGAAATGATTGTGCTCATTGTTGAAATTGTTGTCTATCTGTTCGCCTTAAAGGAGCACAAAAAACCACGCGCTGTCGGATTTGCCTTCTTAGCCAATTTCTTAAGCCTCATTTTAGGAACCGTCTTGTATCACCTTTTACCCTTTTAAGGCTTGTATTAACTCGTCAAGCCCCAGGACTGTCTGGGGTTTTTTATTTGTAAAAATTCATTGTCACAACAACCTGAATAATGTAGACTAAGCTAAATGTCGTTACAATAAAACAGACATTATTCAAGCGACGCAGAAAAGAGGTTTAACCATGAAAAACCGAATAGCTTTAATCCTTTCCCTTATTCTTATCTTTTTGGTCACCTTTATTACACCGGTCAAAGCAAACGCAGCTATGCTACCCATCCTCACCATTGTTGTTGTCAATCCACCGGATGATCTAAGCTTATCGATAGCATTATTACAAGGCGACCAGGCTGAAACAAAGCTTTTAGAAAGACAAGACATTGCCTGGGAAGCCAAGTTCAAGCACTTTGATCATCAATTCTGGAGGTATAGTGAGCTCTATAACAATGCGAAATTGATTGTTTCATCCAAAGAGTATCAATTTGAAATCGATTTAGGACTAGACAATGGAAAAATGGTCTGCAGGCTTTGCACGCTGGACCTCAAATCACAAACCCTCAGCAAAGGTTTCCCAGCCTGGCGCGCACCTGCAACGATTGCCTTGCGGGTGATCCTCACTCTGCTCATCGAAGGTATCGTGTTTTATCTCTTTGGCTACCGTGAAAAACGAAGCTGGCTCATCTTCTTGATTGTCAACCTCATCACCCAAGGTGTTTTGCACGCCTTGCTCAGCGGATCAGACATGCCAGGATATGCTATGCTCATCTTTTGGTTTGCTGAAATCGTCGTATTAATCATCGAGATGATTGCGTTTCTTACTCTCTTGCGCGAACACAAAAAATGGCGTGCCGCAATTTATGTCTTTGTTGCCAACCTGCTAAGCCTGGCTTTAGGAAGTGTCTTGCTCTACTATCTGCCAGTCTAAAAAGAATTTGGGCAAACCGTGTCACGCGAAAAGCAGTAGTGTAACATTGTTTCTGTATCCCTAAGCGAGCATGAAGCCTACTGGAAAGACTTCTTATTGAGTCTGAAAGACCGAGGTCTCCAGGGTGCCCAGCTTATCATTAGCGATGATCACCTTGGATTAGGTGCTACCAGGCGTGCTGTGTTTGGCGGATTACCATGGAAAAAGTGTCAATTTCACTTGCAGCAAAACGCTATTGGAATGATTAAAATAATGAAATCAAAACGAACAGGGTATTTCGACTTATGAATTTACAGAATAGAGGTTGCACTATTATTGTTTTATTTAAATCCGGAAGTCTCAACTCTATATAAACCTAAGATTCTTTTTATTCAGCAGATAGCATAAAGCCAATAACAAAATCGATAGGGCACCAATAACGAAACGATTTGGTATAAGGGAAGCCATCATGTAGGGCCTGTCCTTATAGATCAACCATTCTATAAAAGGATAGTAAACGATGTCATTAAAGGTCAGGACAGATGGAAGGGAAGTTGGCTGAAGGTAGAAATACAGCCAGATCGCTACCCCTGACCCAGCTCCAATGTAAGCATTTTTGGTGATGCCAGTCATGACTCCCATCAATCCGGAGAATAACAGCGTTGGTACCAAGAACGTAAGCGCCATGATGGGAGGCAATAATGGTCCGTAAAACCAATTGGCGAGCGAAACGATCACCGCATTGGAAAAAGCGCAAAGCAAGAAGAAACCAACAATTCGATATATCCATAATCGCTCCATGCTTTGCCTGGTGCGAAGAAATTCGATTGAGCCACCCTCAAGCTCTTTGAGCAGTAAAAAATTCCCTGCCAACGACAGCATTAACGGCATGAGTACACCCATGATGAAGCTCATGAATGGCTGCAACTCTGAGGGTGGACTTGTCGGCGCCATTAACGCGAGATATCCAAAAATCACGATTGTAAATGCCACAATAATCGCTATTATCTCGCGATGAAGCTTCAGAAACTCCAGTGAAAATCGGCGGAAAGATGCTTTCAGTTTGAGGGGCATTGTTGCTCTAACCTTTCCAAGCTATAGCCGGTCAGCTGCTCGATCGCGGATACTAAATCCTCATAGTTCATCCACACACCGCTCTTTTCTTCTCTGAGCTGTGCGAGGACGTTCCAAAGCTCTCCATCACTCACGCACTGGTCCAGTTGGAAAAGTGAGACGAGCAGCTTATTTTCTTCCTCTTCATCAAAAAGTCTTGGCACAGCGAACGCTGACGAGCGATCGGTACTCCTCGTTTGATAGAGTTGAATGATTGATTCCAGATTAACTGTTTCCGGGTTTTGTTCCGAGGCGAGTTTAAGGCTGAAGTAATATAGAAGAGGCATGACGCTGCGATCATCCGGCGTTGAACGACTCGGTCGGAGACAACTTTGGGGAATGAAGAAGCACTTTTGGAGACTTGTGTCAACCGTGCCTTGAGACCACCAGGCTTGAATTACCTCCAAAGCGGCTTCAATTTCCTTTTTTGCTGGCGTTGCTCCTGGCAAAAACATCGTAACTGGGGAGGATCTCAGAAAAAAGGATCCATTTTTATCCAGAATACTTGATCCGACAATTGGCAGGATAATGACGCTGTCTTTTCTGCTTGTTTCCACAGCCACACGCTCCATCAGTCCCGCGAACCTGGTCTGGATTAATTCATAATGTCCGCGGGTGTCCAAATCCAGCCATTTTGGCAGCAGCGCTTTTTGTCCGTTTAGATCACCCTCTTCGTAATCAGCTCCCGCGATGATCAACACCTCAGGCAAGCTCTTCTCCCAGTGGAAACGCGTCATACCATTTTCGGTATCGCTGCTATCCGCACTGGAATAGTTTACAGTGAAGGTTTCAGGTATCGTCAGCACAAGACCAGTCAGATCACATTTGCTGAAGGGATGCCATTGCCCATGCGATAACAGCAGCAGCTTGGAATGGTCAATATACCCCCCTGGCAAAAAGCCGACTGACATTATTTCAGGGGCTTGGATAAGCATGGAGTAAGAATAATTTGGTAAAACGAAATCGCCTTCATACTCGATACGGTATATACCTTCTGAAGATTCTTGCACAGTGACTGGTTTAGCCTTCAGACTCGGCAGAAGAAGCAGATGCTCACGGATACTCACATCCTTCTTGAGCTTAACCAGAGCCAACCCTTTTTCAATAGTTCCACGATTGTTGATCGTTACGGTCAGCTCATACGATTCAAGGGCTTCGCAAATCTCATCTTGTTTATGAAGAGTCTCCAGATCCGGACCCGCGACAATAAACTTTTTTTGATCGTTCAGCCGAGATCCTAAGAAATATGTCCCCGCGCTGAATAAGATGACCAGGAAAAACCACATGCCTGCGCGCGTCCATGTCAGTTTTGCTTTGTTTGCGGGAAGGATGAAATGACCAATCAAAAGCGCGAATAGCAACAGACCGATGGACAGGCACGAAAAATAACTTCTATTTAACCGCAGCGTTTCTCCAATGGGACCATATCCATAAAGTAAACCGTATCTGCCAAAGGTTTGATACATCAGCAAGTCTGGCACGTTGGTTTGGCGAACTACAAGCCCGATCAGACAAAGAAGTGTGAGGATCATCGCTAAAGCGGGTTTTCGCAGCAATAAACCGGAAACGATGCTCAGCACGGTGACAAATAGAAATGTCGGCACAAAAAGATAAAACCAAACGGCGGCACCTTGGAGCAATCCTGCCAAATTGTTAAAGGCAGCTCCTCTGATTAGCATGATGACCAACGTAGGAAGCAGCAATACCAAAGCCCCAAAAAACATGGCGAAAAATTTAGCCGAGATAAAATCTGTTCTGAACCTTGAACGCGCCCATTGGATCTGGGATTGATCGGATACTTCCAACAGAAAAAATCGCGTGGCGAATACGCCATAAACTATGGACGTGAAGAGGAATATACCTCCAGATATGGAATTGATGTAGGCGGGAGAGAATGTGTCATTATTCCAGAAGTTTGCGCTTGTAAACAGAAAGATTAATCCAAAAACAAGAAGAAGCCAATGGATTTTCTCCCGCAAAAAAACAACAAACTGAAACCTTATTTGTCTGAGGTAGTTGATCATCCACTTTCTCCGATCTCATGCTGATTAACCAGAAGCATGTACGCGTATTCCAATGTGGGTTCCAGCGGTTCGCTCCCCCTCTCCAAGGCATCGGTTTTTGGCGAATAAAGAGCGGTCACCTCTTCATTGTCCGGGTCAAGCGTGAAAGAGAATATCAGGTTCCGCGATTTAAATTTTTCCCAATCCTCACCGCTCCTAATTCGACATGACCAGACCTTGCCTCTTGCCGTGTTGATCAGCTCTCTGGTGGAACCGCTGAAAATAATCTTTCCATGGTTCAGCACGGAGAGTTTGTTGGTTGACGCGGTAATGTCTTCGGTGATATGAGTGGAGAGCAGCACCGTCTTTTCGAGACCAATCTCAGAAAACAAGTTCCGAAACCGCACTCTTTCTTCCGGATCTAATCCAGAAGTTGGTTCATCGGCGAAAATCACTTGCGGTTCATGAATCAAAGCTTGCGCGATAGCCACCCGTTGTTTCATTCCTCCAGAAAATGAACCCATTCTCTTTTTTGCGTTTTCTTCCAGATTGACCTGCGCAAGGCGTTTCATTATCAAAGAACGATCTATATCTTTACCGGAGAGAATCAGCATGTATTCCAAAAATTCGATCGGGTTCAGATTTGGATAAAGCCTGAATTCCTGAGGTATGACAGCGATTCTCTTCCGCACCTCATCAATCTCTTTGACACAGTCATAACCCGCCACTTTTGCGATTCCCGAAGTGGGTTTGAGCGTGCCCGAAAGGATTCGGATCAGCGTTGATTTCCCAGCGCCATTTGGTCCTAATAAACCATATACCCCACGTGGCACATGCAGGTTTACGTCATCCAGCGCTTGTTTGTCTTTTCCGTAAAATTTTCCCAGATGCTCAGTGACTATCATGTTTCCAAAGCCTTTGCCTTTTTCTTTTCTTCCATTATAACCCTTCTTTCATTAGCATGTCCCATAATATAGTAAACGCTTCAAACACGAAAAGTGTTCCAGATTTCGACTTATGAATTTACAGAAAAACAGTTGCACTTTCCGAAAAGTGCATAAAAGACCGCCTCTTATCCGTGGATGTTTGAGTTTTAAATGACCGTTTTTATAAAAATGAAAGTTGGAAACAGTTAGATTTCGACCTCAAAGTCAGGAAAGTCACTGCTTTATTTAAGGAACAAAAAACAGGAGAAAGCCTTTAAACCATCTCCTGTTGTTTATTTTAAATCGTCGGGTATTAACCGCAAGTACTGGGATCGTCACATCCCGCGCTACATCCAGCGCAACCACCCAGACGCACGCTTCCAGCAGCAATTTGGTCTTCCGTGGCAGGATAAATCGACAAAATGGTCACTTTGAAGTTCAAATCTTTACCCGCCATGGGGTGGTTAAGATCCAATTCAACGGTATCTTCACTCACAGCCACCGGGATAGCCTGAAAAACATGCCCGCTGGCATCACGAATGCGTAACATTTCGCCCAGTTTGAATTCAAAATCCTCAGGGAATGAGTTGCGGTTCACAGGCAAAACACGCTTGGGGTCATGTTCGCCATAACCATCTTTGGCTTCCACGAGCACTTCGCGGGTTTCGCCCACTTTTGCACCTTCGAGCCCTTTTTCCAAGCCAACAATAATATTGCCATGACCTTGTAAGTATTCAAGTGTGCCTTGGTCAGCAATTTCGCCATCCACGGTCAGGATGTAGGTCATCTCAACCACGTTATCATCTTGCACAGTAAGTGTTGTTTCTTGTTCCATTTTTCTCCAATCGGCTTGAGCCAGAGCTTTGTATCCTCAAGCTGCGTAATTGTAACAGAGAATGCGCTGCCATTTCTGTGTATGTAGCATATTTTTATACTTTTTTTATACATTCAATTCCATTTATGATGTTTTTAAGACATCCATTTCACCCTCAGCTTTGGAGCTTGCCAGATTAGGCTTGTTCCTGGCTTTAATAAAATGATTCAGCCAAAATCAGTCAAACTGATGTTACAATAGTTTACAGTCCATTCTATGATTCAATGGCAATAAATACTAATACTTTATCGTAAGGAGATTGCATGACTCAAAAAGATCCCCGTTTAGAAAAACTGCAAAGCATTCACAACGCAGCTCAGCTCGGCGGCGGTCAGGCACGTATTGACCGTCAGCACGAAAAAGGCAGCCTCACCGCGCGTGAGCGCATCAACCTTCTGCTGGACGAAGGCACCTTTAGAGAAATTGGCGCCCTCATGAGCCACCGTGGACATAAAGATAATGATCCCTATGGTGATGGTGTCGTTTGTGGTTACGGTACCGTTGAAGGTCGCACAGTTTACGTCTATGCTCAGGATTTCACCGTTCAGGGTGGTTCTTTGGGCGAAATTCACGCAGAAAAGATTTGCCGTGTCATGGATCTTGCTGCGAAAACCGGCTCACCCATCGTAGGTATGATCGACTCCGGTGGTGCCCGCATCCAGGAAGGCGTTTATTCATTAGGTGGTTACGCCAAAGTCTTTAGACGCAATGCCATTTACTCTGGTGTTATCCCCCAAATCAGCCTCATTATGGGGCCATGTGCTGGTGGCGCGTCTTACTCTCCAGCGGTAACTGACCTCATCGTGATGGTGCGTGGCAAGTCTTACATGTTCCTCACCGGTCCCGCGGTCATCAAAACCGTAACTGGCGAAGAAGTGGATTCAGAATCACTCGGTGGTGCTGATGTACACCTTAGCACAAGTGGCAACGCCCATCTCGTTGGAAACAACGACGAAGAAGCCATTGCCATCGCGCGACAAGCCCTTTCTTACCTGCCTTCAAACAATGTGGACATGGCGCCCATTGGCGACCAAAGTGACGATATGTATCGCCGGGCAGAAGCCCTCAACAACCTCGTGCCAACCGATCCCAGCATTCCATACAGCATGCGCGAAGCCATTGAGCTCATTTTTGATAAGGGTTCTTTCCTTGAACTTCAAAAAGGGTTTGCCGGCAACGCCATCGTTGGTTTTGCCCGATTGGCAGGACAACCGGTTGCCATCGTCTCGCAAGAACCAGCTGATCGCGCCGGCTTGATGGATGTGGATGCTTCGGACAAAATCGCCCGCATGGTCAACCTTGCCGACTCCTTTAACCTGCCCATCATCACCTTTGTTGACTCACCCGGTTTCTTACCCGGTGTAGACCAGGAATACCGCGGCGTCATTCGCCACGGCGCAAAAGTCCTTTACACCTACGCAAACGCAACCGTGCCCTTGATCAGTGTGGTTACCCGCAAAGCTTATGGTGGTGCTTATGTGGTGCTTAGCTCTAAATTTATGGGCACCGATATCTGCTATGCCTGGCCAAGCGCTGAAATCGCAGTTATGGGTGCTGAAGGCGCTGCAAACATTTTATACGGCAAGCAAATTCGCGAATCAGAAAACCCCGAAGTCAAACGGGCTGAACTCACTGCCGAATATCAGGAGGAATTCCTCAATCCATTTGCCGCCGCAAAAGCCGGCTATATTGATGAAGTAATTGAACCGGCAGAAACCCGTCGCAAGCTGGCAGAAGCATTGCACGCGCTACGAAACAAGGTTGATCAAAATCCTCCGCGCAAGCACGGAAATATGCCAGTCTAAGGAGGCGCAATGATTGATATTCTTAAGCAAGGTTTAGTTATTACAGGCATTGGCATGGGCTTGGTCTTTGTCATGATTTTCGTTTTATGGGGAATCATGGCGCTTTTGGTTTGGATCACCAACCCAAAGGAAAAGAAGGTTAAGAAAGTTGAAGTCCTTGAAGAAATCGACCAAGATCCAGCCGAATTGGATGTTCCAAGCATTGTGTTGGTTGAAGAAGAGGAATATCAACGCCTGGCAGCTTCCATCGCCGTAGCCTACGCCCTAAAACGCCCTCGCCCACAAAGCTTTTCTCCGGCAGCACAGGTTGAACAAAGCTCAGGCTGGCTGAGCGTGGGTCGTACCCAACAATTGCTATCAAGAAACAGAGGACGCAACTCATGAAAATAAAAGTTGAAATTAATGAAACAATCTACGAAGTCACCATTCACGATATTCACGCCCGACCCATTATCGCTGAAGTGGACGGTGTGCAATATCAGGTTTGGCCAGAAGAACAAAGTGTTGCCGCACCTGCCGCTGCACCCGCTGTTGCAGCACCCGCGCCAGCGGCACCAAGCGCTCCAGCAGCTGCTGCCGCGCCACGCCCTGCTGCCAGTGCAGGCGGCAAGACCCTCAACGCGCCTTTGCCTGGCACCATTGTGGCAATTGAAGTGCGCGAAGGTGAATCGGTTGTAGAAGGACAAGAATTGCTCACCCTGGAAGCCATGAAGATGAAAAATGCCATTCGTGCTGACCGCGCCGGTGTTGTGGACCGCATCCATGTTAATGAAGGCGATCTGGTTCAACATGGCGAGGCACTCATTAGCTGGCAGGATTAGGAGGGTCAAGAATGGATTTTACGCAACTATTGACCGAAGTCGGCAAAGGCTTTACGGCATTTGGCTGGAAAAACGCAATCATGATTTTGGTTGCCCTGGTGCTGATCTACCTTGCCATTGCTAAAGACTTCGAGCCAGTTCTGCTTCTGCCCATTGGTTTTGGTGCTTTGCTCGCCAACCTGGGCATGTCTAATGAGGTTGGTTTTATGCAGGTTATCTATGATGCTGGCATTAAAACCGAACTTTTCCCGCTCATCATCTTCATTGGTGTTGGCGCGATGATTGACTTTAGCCCGCTCCTTTCGCAGCCTAGTTTGGTGCTCTTGGGCGCGGCTGGACAATTTGGAATCTATTTCACCCTCTTGGTAGCCATCTTGCTTGGCTTCAATTTGAACGACGCAGCTGCCATTGGCTCGATTGGCGCCATTGACGGTCCTGTGGCAATCTTTGTTGCAAATAAGTTGGCAAATCCAAAACTGATTGCACCCATTGCCGTGGCGGCATACTCTTATATGAGCCTTATTCCGATCATTCAGCCTCCTATTATGAAGCTGATGACCTCCAGAAAAGAACGCCTCATCCGCATGGAGTATGCCCCCAAACCCGTTTCAAGAATTACGCTTATCGTTTTCCCAATCTTGGTAACCATTTTGGTTGCCCTGGTTGCCCCAGACGCTGCCCCATTGATGGCTGCCCTCATGCTGGGTAACCTTTTGCGCGAAGCCCTGGTGGTAGACCGCCTGAGCAAAATGGTGCAAAACGAACTCATCAACATTGCCACCCTGTTCCTGGGTTTGGCAATCGGTTCTACGATGACCGGCGATAGCTTCTTAAACCTGGACACACTTTTCGTGCTCCTGCTTGGTTTGGGTGCCTTTGTGGTTGACACGGTTGCCGGATTACTCTTTGGTAAGCTAATGGCGCTGATCACCAAGAACAAGGTCAACCCCTTGATTGGCGCTTGCGGCATCTCAGCTTTCCCAATGGCAGGACGCTTGTCCGCTAAAATGGCACTGGATGAGGATCCCACCAACTTCATTTTGATGCACGCCATGGGCACCAATACCGCCGGACAGCTCGGCAGCGTTATCGCTGGTGGCTTGCTGGTTGCGCTTGTTTTGGGTGTTGGCGGAGGCTAATCCCTACGATATTTCATAAACCTAAAAGCTCCGGAAAAAACCGGAGCTTTTTGATTACCAATATAGAGCTGTTTTTAAAGATTGAGCCTGTAACCAATTCCACGAATAGTTTGAATAAGCTTAGGTTGGCGGGGATTTTCTTCCAATGCGGTGCGCAGCCAGCTGATGTGCACATCTAGCGTGCGTGTATCTTCGGTGTAGTCTGTATCCCAAACGCGGCTAAAAAGTTCACACCGGGTCAGTATCTTTCCGGGTTTCTCCATCATCACTTTTAACAAATTGGAACATCGTGGTGTAAGATGGGCTTCTTTATCGCGATAATGGGCGACATAAGTTTGGGTGTTAAGCTCCAAACCGCCACGTTTAACAATATGTTTGTGTTTCACGCTTGTAAACAAACGCAAACGATTGACCAATTTCTGAACGGTAAAAGGCAAACGCAACAAAATGTTGGCTTGAGGCGCTTTATTGATGGCTTCGTTTTCAGCAATGATGAGAATAATGGGTAGCTCTTCCCAGGCACTTCGAATCCAATGGGTAATACGCAAACCATTGGTACGTAAACTCATCGCGTTTATCACAACAACGCTGGGTAATTCTTCACGAATGGCTTCAAGGGCAGCACTTCCGCTGCTAACAAGGCGTATATCAAAGCCCTTTTGCTCAAGATCTTTGGCAAACACATTATTAAGCCTGCGGTTGCTTTCGATTAGTAGTACTGATAAGTCATTCGTTTTCAATCTAAAACCTTTTTTCTCAGATCAATTGAGAAGACACACCCCTAAAACACCTGAGGAATGTTAAAGAATGTCAGTTTTTTTATTATAGCTGAAAGCTATTAATTAAGGTGATATTTGTTGTACTTACGGCAAATTCTTAATAATTTGTTTTTCAAATGCCAATCTGCAACAAATGAGCCGATTTTTAAAAACGAATGAAGATAGAGCTTGATGCCAACCTTAAAAAATGTGATTAAAGCTTCGTGGCGTGTTAGAATCAAAAAGAGCAATTTAAAATTCCGGGGTTGATTTATTATGATTAAAATGACAGAATGTGAGATTGACAGCGTTAGAGTAAGCCTGACTAACCAAGACCGCGTTGTCGTCTTAAAAGACAAAAACAGTGAACGCTATTTACCCATTTGGATTGGCTTGTTCGAGTCCGAAGCCTTGACCATCGCACTTCAAGGCGTGCAAACCGCACGTCCACTCAGCCACGATTTACTTCTCAACACCATCCAATCGTTGGGTGCTCAGTTTATACGCGTTGAAATCACAGCCATTGAAGAAGATGTCTATTATGCCCAGCTGGTATTGCTCCAGGATGGCAAACAAATCAATGTCGATTGTCGCCCCTCAGATGCCCTGGTATTGCTCGTGCGTGCGAGAGTTCCCATTTTTGTCGCTGAAGACATCCTCCAAACCGCAGCCATTCAACCGGAAGATCGCAAACCTTATGACTTGTCCGTTGAAGCTGTTGGAAATGAGGCTTTAGACACGGAAGACCTCTCGGTGTTCAGTGACTTTTTGTCCACGCTTGAGCCAAATGAAGACGAAGACTCCCTGACTGATTTGCCTGACCCACAAAGCACAGACGAGCCTCCAATCAGCGAGGATGAAGACGATCCCAACCAAGATGATGATGATGATGATGACGATGACAGCGATGATGAGCTCGACATCGATGATATACTTTTTGGTCCACAGATCAACAATAACTAAAAAGGTTGCCCATGAGCGAACAAAACTACCCAACCCAAAACGAAAACCTTGTCCCAACTCAACTTTATGATCGCGAGCTTGAGGAAGCTTTAATTGGGGCAATCCTTATTAATCCAGATGCTTTTGTTGATGTTTCGCCAAAACTTAATTCAAAAGATTTTTACATTCAAAGGCACGAATGGATTTGGGACGCCTTTAAAGCTTTGCTCCACGAGGATAAAAATATTGACGTGCTCACTGTAAAACAAGAGCTCGAAAATGCAGGCAAGGCTGAAGAAAGTGGTGGCATGGACTACCTGATTGGTCTCACCAACCTTGTGCCCAGCTCGCTCCACGCAGAAACCTACGCCGACGCGATTAAAGCGCTTGCCATCCGACGGCGTTTGCTAAGCTCAGCCAACGAAATTGCCAAATACGCCCATCGCAAAGATTTGAGCATCGAAGCCGTCATTGAAGAAGCTGAAAAAGCTGTCTTTGGCGTGAGTCAGGACCGCTATAACCGCGATTTAGTCCCCTTGGTGGATGTAGCCTTGGATTACTCCAGAAGGATCCAAGAAACAAGCGTCAAGTCTGAGGGTATCAGCGGTTTGGAAACCGGATTGCGCTCGGTGGACCTGGTTTTGGACGGTTTGCAAAAATCTGACCTCATCATTGTTGCCGGTCGCCCAGGCATGGGTAAAACTGGCTTCTTACTGGGCATTGCCAAACATGTTGGCATGCGCCTTAGACGCAACGTTGCCATCTTCTCGCTTGAAATGTCCAACACCCAGCTGCTCCAACGTATGCTCGCCCAGGAAACAGACATCGACTCACAAAAATTGCGCTCCGCGAAATTGAGCGATGACGAATGGACGCGCACATTCCACGCGCTAAGCATCCTCGGCGAATCACGCATCTATATTGACGACACACCTGCCATTACCCCATTGCAAATGCGCTCAAAATGCCAGCGCATGAAGATGGAAGAAGGCTTGGATCTGATTATTGTGGACTATCTGCAACTAATGTCCAGCGACACCCGAACTGAAAATCGCGTGCAAGAGGTCTCCTATATCTCCCGTTACCTCAAAGTGCTCGCGCGTGACCTCGAAGTGCCGGTTTTAGCCGCCGCGCAGCTTTCCCGTGCGGTTGAACAACGCCAGGACAAACAACCTGTGCTGTCTGACTTGCGTGAATCGGGTTCGCTCGAGCAAGATGCCGACATTGTGATGTTCATCAACCGCCCAGACCAAATGAACGAAGACAGCCCATTCCACAACCTGGCGCGGCTTGCCATTGCCAAACACCGCAATGGTCCCACCCATAGCGGTATTGAGCTGGTCTTTGTTGAAAGATTGGCCATGTTCCGCGACGCAGCCCGACAAGAGATGCCCAGATGAGCGATGGATTGACGCCGAAACCGGGTTTTAGCACCGATCCTCACCTCGTAGCCATTCCACGCGATTTTATCAGCGCATGTGCTGGCATAAGCTCAGACGCCATTTTGCTATTGCTCCATTTTTTTAGCAACGTGAAAGACCTAAAAGCAAACATCGCTCACCTTGAAGAAAATGAGCTCCTGGAAAGTTTTTCAAAATGGCACGGTTCAAGCCCGAATAACGCACAAGAGGCGCTCGAAGAGCTCATCGACCAGGGCTTACTCTTGAAATGGCAAGAAAAAAACCTCGATTATCTCATTGCCGGCACACCCGAGGGACGGTTTTTCTACCAGGAATTGGAACTCGGCGTAAAACAGCTCAATCAGCCTGGAAAAACAGGTAGTCTGGCTGATGAACGCCCTAATATTTTTAAACTATACGAAACACATATCGGCATCATCACCCCCATGATGGCCGAACAACTCAAGCAAGATGAAATCGATTTTCCCGCGGATTGGATTGAAGACGCCATCCGCGAAGCCGTGCAGCGCAACGCCCGCAACTGGAAATACGTCAAGGCAATTTTACTCGCCTGGAAGGAACGAGGACGTGACAGACAAGATGAAGGACATCAAAGCGATATTGAAGCATTTAGAAAACTTACTCGAGAGCAACAAGAGCGAAGCCAACCCTGAAGCGGATGCCGACTATCAGATCAATCCCATGGACCAGCAATTTGGTGAGCCAGATTGCCCTTTTTGCCTGGGTTTAGGCTTCGTTGGACGTGAATTACCCATCGACCATCCAGAATATGGCAAGTTGCACATTTGCAGTTGTCGTTTGCAACGCATGCACGCCGAGCAAAGCAACGCGCTTTTTGAGTTTAGCAATTTGGGTAGTTTAAGAGGTTTAACCTTTGAAAATTTCATGCCTCGCGGTAGAGTTGGTCTTGCGCCACAACAGGCTGCTTCTTTGCAACAAGCTTTTAATTCAGCAAAGCACTTTGCCGAAAATAGGCAGGGTTGGCTCTTGCTTACCGGTACTTACGGCTCGGGTAAAACCCATCTTGCTGCCGCCATTGCCAACGAAACCTTAAGCAAAGGCATTCCTACCCTGTTTCTAACCGTGCCCGACCTGCTTGACTGGTTGCGCTTTTCCTTTAGCGCCGATAGTGAAAGCAGCTTTGAAGAGCGGTTTGAAGAAATCCGCCAAATCCCCATCCTCATCCTGGATGACTTTGGCACGCAAAGCTCCACAGCTTGGGCGCAAGAGAAATTATTCCAAATTATTAATCACCGCTACATCAGCCAATTGCCCACCGTTATTACCAGCAATTATCGCTTTAATGACTTTGAAGGGCGCATCCGTTCACGGCTGACCGATCCAGAAATTGTCACTCGGGTAGACATCCTGGCACCGGACTTTCGTAACCCAACGGATGAAGTTGGGCACCCGGAACTAAGCAGCCTAAACCTGCACAACAAACAAAAGTTTGAAACCTTCAGTTTGCGCCAAAACGAAGCCGGAATGATGGCAGAAGACAAAGCTTCGCTCAAACGCGCTTTGGAAATCGCCCAGACCTTTGCCGAAAATCCGCGGGGTTGGCTGGTTTTCCAAGGACCTTATGCCTGCGGAAAAACGCATCTCGCTGCGGCAATTGGCAATTATCAAGCTTCCCTCGGCGCGCCACCGCTCTTTGTGGGTGTGCCAGACTTGCTCGACTATCTACGCGCCGCTTTCGCGCCTAACAGCAGCCAAAGCCTGGATCGTCGCTTCGAAGAAATCCGCTCAAACCGCTTGCTCATCCTCGATGACCTGGATACACAATCCGCAACGCCATGGGCACGCGAAAAAATTTATCAGCTCTTCAACTACCGCTATGTTGCCGAACTGCCCACTGTCATGACCACATCACGTGTTCCTGCCGAGCTTGACCAAAGGCTGTTTAGCCGCATGTCTGACACCCGGCTTTGCAAAGTGGTTTACATGAGCGCACCAGCATATACCGGAGCTGGTACAAAGAAATCACACTCGTTCTAAAAGAGGGTATAATCCGAATTAGAACTAGTTGATATGTCTACTATTTGAAGATTCGTGGCGCTTTACGCGCCATATTTGTGAAAAGAGGTAACAATACATGGAAAACATCGAAAGACACATGCCCGATAGCTTCAATTTGCCCTATCGCATCAAACGCCTGGCAGACTTAGCCCAAAACCTGTGGTGGACCTGGAACCCAGAAGCCGCGCGCCTTTTTAAGGAAATTGATGAGCTGAATTGGGACCTATCTACCCATAACCCCATTGTTTTTCTACGCAGTGTTGACCCCGAAATTCTGGAAGACCTGATTAAGGATCGTTATTTTCTGGCGCGTTATGACCGCATTGTGCGCGAATTTGACGCATACATGAATAACGAAGACACCTGGTTCCGCAACAATTATCCCCAATTGAATAAGGAGCACATCGCTTATTTTTCCTTTGAGTACGGATTGCATGAATCGCTCAAGGTTTACGCGGGAGGTTTGGGCATCCTTAGCGGTGACCACGTGAAAGAAGCCAGTGATCTAGATTTGCCTTTCACTGCGGTTGGCTTCCTTTATACCTATGGCTACTTCTCGCAACATATCACTGAAGACGGTTGGCAAGAAGCCCATAACGTTGAAATCAACTTTAAAGACCTGCCCATCGCGGCTCTTTACGACTCAGAAGGCGAGCCCATCAAGATCTCGGTTGAGCTGCCTGGGCGCACCCTTTGGGCACGCTTATATGAACTTAGTGTTGGCAGGGTTAAACTCGTTTTACTGCACACTGATCTCCCAGAAAACACGCCTCAGGACCGCCAATTGACAGACAAGCTCTACATCAGTGACCTGGAACTGCGTATCTCGCAAGAGATTCTTCTGGGCATTGGTGGCATGCGTGCCTTGGATCGCCTGGGCATCAAAGCCAGCATTTACCACATGAACGAAGGCCATTCGGCGTTCCTCAGCCTGGAACGTTTGCGCCAGCTCATTGCTGAAGGTAAAAGCATGGATGAAGCCAAAGAAATCGTTAGCGCTTCAAACATCTTCACCACGCATACGCCCGTTCCCGCTGGCAACGATGAATTCCCCATCTGGTTGGTTGATAAATACTTTAGCAACTATTGGAGCGAACTCGGCTTGGACCGCGAAGGTTTCTTAAACCTTGCCAAGGTCAAAACCGATTGGGCAGATGAAGTCTTTAGCATGCCTGTGCTCGCCCTGCGCCTATCAGAATATCGCAATGGCGTTTCCAAACTACATGGCGAAGTTTCGCGAGGTATGTGGCAAGGGCTTTGGTTGGATAAAGCTGAAAAAGACGTCCCCATCACATCCGTAACTAATGGTGTGCATACCGGTAGCTGGCTGGCAAGACGCATTGCCGCCCTCTATAACCGCACTTTTGGACCTGACTGGATCAATCGCATTGATGACCCCAAACTTTGGGATGGCATTAACAAAATTGATGACGCTGAACTATGGCAAATCCGGTTCCACCTCAAACGTAAACTGGTTAACTACATGGTCAACCGCGCGCGATACCAATGGGCGCACAACAACGTTCACCCGGTTCAAACCGTGGCGAGTGGCGTATTGCTTGAACCCAGCGCTTTAACCATCGGTTTTGCCCGGCGTTTTGCCACCTACAAACGCGCCAATCTGATTTTCCGCGATTGGGATCGCCTTATGCGCATCATTACCAACCCCAAAAAGCCCGTTCAAATCATCTTCGCCGGCAAAGCTCACCCCAGTGATGAACCCGGTAAGCGCATGATTCAAGAAGTTTATCGTGCTGTAAAAGATGCCCGCAACGGTGGCCGCCTGGTCTTCCTTGAGGATTACGACATGAACATGGCACGCTATCTCACCCAAGGTGTGGATGTGTGGCTCAACAATCCCCGGCGTCCGCGTGAAGCCAGTGGTACCAGTGGCATGAAAGCCGCCATGAACGGCGTGCTCAACTTCTCGGTGCTGGATGGCTGGTGGGCTGAGGGTTACAACGGTTGTAACGGTTGGGCAATTGGCGATGATACCGAATACGATGACCTCGAAGCGCAAGATGCTGCAGATGCCGCCAGCCTTTATGACACCCTCGAACACGAGATCGTCCCGCTCTACTACACCAAACGCAGTGCAGATGGCTTACCTGGTGACTGGATCCAACAAGTTAAAGAATGTATGCGCAGCGTTTCACCTGCCTTTTCGATGACCCGCATGGTCAAAGAATATATGACCGAACTTTATTACCCAGCCATGTTGGGCGCACAAAAGTTTGAAGATTAGGAGCTTGTATGGGACCTTTTGTACTTGAATTTTCCTGGACTACCATCCTGATCTCTCTGCTCATCTTCGTTGTACGTGTGGTGGGCATGGCACTGGACACTTTGCGCATTATGCTCATTTTGCGTAAAAAACAAGGTATTGCCTGGGTTTTAGGCTTCCTTGAGATGGTCATTTACATCCTATCCATCGGCGTGGTTCTGGCAGATGTCAACAACGTGCTCAAAGTTGTTGCTTACGCTGCCGGTTTCGCCACGGGTAATGTGGTGGGCATGTGGATTGAGGGCAAGCTTGCCATCGGACATGCGCATATCATCATCATCACCAGACAAGCTGGCTCAGTTGTGGCTGAAGCCCTACGCGCCAATGACTTTGCCGTAACAGAAATTCCGGCAATCGGAAAAGATGGCGATGTGTGGCTATGTGATCTCACGGTTCGCCGCAAGGCCGTTAAAGAGGTTGAAAGGCTCGCCCGCGAAGCTGACCCTGAGGCCTTCATAACCATTGAAGACATCACCCCACTCCGCCGAGGTTACTGGGGATCTGGGCAACTTAGCCGCTAATCTCTGTTTATAAATAGATCAAAGGCTCTCAAAATTTGAGAGCCTTTTGTGATTAGAACGATTAAAATATCGCCATAGACATTGATTTTGGTTTCCTGTTTTATCACCCCAAAGAACAACGAATAAACCCATTATTTATCACCTTATTCAATCGCTGATTCTTTTTCGCTAATCGCATTTCCCATATAAGCATCCTTTCTAAGGTCTTTTTATAGTTTGCTTTGTGTATAGCCTCCATTTCACCTTATTTTTCACCCTCTTTAGACTATAATTAGCTATTAATACAGATAGAGGAGCTGAACATGGACATCAATTCATCTGATTTTTACTTTGGCAATGCCTACGATCTTAATGAAGGCAAAATCATCCCAGACAAACTCACATTTTATGATCCCCAAGACCTGGTTACGCATGGCGTCATCGTTGGTATGACAGGGTCTGGTAAAACCGGTTTGGGCATCATCCTGTTGGAAGAAGCCGCGCTCAAGGGCATCCCCGCCATCCTCATTGACCCCAAGGGCGACCTCACCAACCACCTCTTACACTTCCCCAACCTGCAAGCCTCAGACTTTGCTCCCTGGGTTGACGAAGATGCCGCAAAACGTGAAGGCCAAACCGTACAAGCCGCCGCCGAAGCCGCCGCAGCCAATTGGTCAAAAGGGCTTGAACGCGCGGGCATCGACAAAGCCCGCATGGAAAAGCTTTCCACTAACGTCGATTATGCGGTCTATACCCCCGGCTCAACCAGCGCTATACCAATCAGTATACTCAGCTCCTTGCGCGCGCCTAAACTCGACTGGGAAGAAAACAAAGAAATGCTACGCGAAAATATCAGCAGCACGGTTACCGCCCTGTTAGAGTTGGTTGGCTTCAAAAACATCGATCCCATCCGCTCACGCGAACACATTTTACTTTCAAACATCTTTGAACATAACTGGAGCCAAGGCACAAATTTGAGTCTGGAAACGCTCATCTTGCAAGTGCAAAATCCGCCTTTTGACAAACTTGGCGTTTTTGCAATGAGCAAATTCTATCCAGAAAAAGACCGCTTCGAGCTTGCTATGTTGCTCAACAACTTCATCGCTGCGCCCAGCTTTGAAAACTGGCTCAAGGGACAGCCATTGGATATCGGTTCAATCCTTTACGCGCCAGATGGCAAACCGCGTCATAGTGTCTTTTACCTCGCTCACCTCTCAGACCAAGAGCGCATGTTCTTTGTGACCCTGCTGTATTCCGCCATCGAAACTTGGATGCGCAGCCAAGCCGGAACCACCAATTTGCGCGCTTTGGTCTACTTTGATGAAATCGTAGGTTATCTGCCACCTGTCGCCAACCCGCCCAGCAAACCCATCATCCTGCGTATGCTCAAGATGGCACGCGCCTTTGGCGTTGGTTTGGTGCTAAGCACGCAAAACCCAATCGACCTTGATTACAAAGCGCTCAGCAACACTGGCACTTGGATGATTGGTCGCCTGCAAACTGAACAAGACAAAGCCCGTCTGCTGGACGGCTTGGATAGCATTACCGGTGGCTATGATCGGTCTTATTTTGACCGCACTATAACCGCCTTGGGCAAACGCGTGTTCCTGCTGCACAATGTCCACGCCAAAGCACCTGAAATCTTCACCACCCGCTGGGCGATGAATTACCTGCCAGGACCCATTACGCGCGAAAAATTAGCAGATCTCAATCGTATGGTTGGCGCTGATTTGGCTTTACTGCATGCGAGCATGCAAGCTGATGAGGAAGAAGAAAAAGCCCAGGTGCCCGTTATCCCAACGGCATCTGGCACCAGCACAGCCATGAGCACAGAGCCCAAACTGCCCTCTTCAGTTGATTTGGCTTACCTACCGATCAATGTCAACCCCGGTGCGGCATATGACCAAGCCATGCGCCAGGGCGTTTCACACGGTAGCCAGGCGGCTTACCATTATCAAAGCTTACTTTTGGGACAAGCTACGGTTTATTATGCCAACCGCACCCACGATGTGGATACCCAGAAAAAAATTGGCGTCAGGCTGAGCAATTTGCAAGGCCGCGGTTTGATTCGCTGGGATGATTACAACGCAGAAGCCATTGATTTGCACACAATTGATACCGCGCCATTGCCAAACGCTACTTTTGGACCCCTAAATTACCCGGTGGATGACGAAAAAACCATTGCCGAGCTCAAAAAAGACTTTGTGGAATGGATTTATCGCAACGCGCCACTCACGCTCTATCACAACAGTGCGTTAAAACTCAGTTCCCGGGTGGGAGAAAGCCTTGAAGATTTCACCAAACGTTGTGAAGATGCCTCACAAGGCGGCAACGAAACCGCGATCAAGAAAATCAAAGACGCTTACGCCAAAAAGAAAACCTCAGCAGAAAACAAGCTCATAAAAGAGGAGTTAAAACTCGAAAAACTACAAGAAACGCTCAAAGGTCGCCGACTTGAAGAGGGCGCAACCGGCGTGACCACAGCCTTGAGCTGGATAGGCAGTTTTGTGGGTAGCGTTGGCAAAGTTGTTGGCGGAAGACGCAAGAGCATCTCCAGCTCATTAACCAAACGCCGCCTAACCGCGAATGCCAAAAAAGCGGTAGAAGAATCCGAACTGATGGTCGAGCGCTACAAAGAAGAACTTGCCGCAGTTGAAGAGCAGATGGCAGCAGAACTGGATGCGCTGCGCGATAAACACGGCGAAATGCAAGGCGAAATAAAAGAAGTCTCCATCAATCCGCTTAAAAAGGATATTGTGGTTGAGTTCTTTGGTCTTGCCTGGCAGCCCAACTACGCCTATAAAGAAGGTGAGCGTTGGGTCATGGTCTCAGCTAACGAAGCCTAATCAGAACACAAACAAACAAAACCGCGCGGCAACAATTGAATACCGCGCGGTTTTTTGATGGTTAACTGTAAACCTCAGGGGTTTGGTTCAGCGCGACGGATATCACCACCTTCAGTCACTGCCAAAGTCCATGAACTTCCTGGCACAGCGCTTTGGTATAGCTCAAAATTGCTCGTGCGCATGTTGTAAGACCGTCCGTTGACGTCAAAGTAAATGGTGTATCGCTCGCTACGGCCGCCAAGTCGTTGGTTTTGCATCAAGTTTAAGTCTGGCCAAGAGGCATAAGCATCTGTGCCACTCGTAGTGACGGTATCCACCACTACCCAAGCCTGGGTTTCATAGCGACAATAATCCTCATAAACCTGATAAACACAATCCTGGACCACTTGCCCAATGCCCGTGCCCGTATCAACCGTGTAGGGTTCGCCACAGCTTTCAACTGAGCCGGGCACATAGGTGCTTGAATTGTACTTAAGCCGAGATGAGCAGCCATAAGCCGATGCGTTACTTGGAATATTCGAAAGCCAGTCGCTCTCGGTAACCGTTGTATAGGCTTCAATTGCCATCGAGCGTTCCCAGGCGGTGCTCAACACAACGCCATTAACATCGGTGGTGCGATTTGCCTTAAAGGTATTCCACGCAAAAAAGAAACAGAGCCCTAAAACGGCAAGAATAATCAACAAAAGCAAACCGCGCGACATTGGGGTCGCCGTTCTTTCATAGCCCGGCAAACTTCCTGGGGTGTCGATCTCAACCTCAGTGGGTTGCGCGTCTTGCCCAACCACCATACCGCTGGGACGGGATTTTGCGCCAACGGTCAAATCGCCATTGCATTGCACACAAGTTAAGGCATCGGCAAGGTTGCGCGTGCCACAATAGGGGCAGTGCTTGTCTGGCCCTTGTTGAGCCATGCGTATGAGCGCTTCATCCTTGATAAAGTTGAAAGAGTCCGCGTCGACCTGCTCGAATCGAACGCCAATCGGTTGCGGTGCACCACAGGCAGTACAAGACTTAATTGCCCCCGGGTTTTTGGTGCCACAACTATCGCAGGTCCAAATCAGTTCGACATATCCTAAAATTTTCTTAGCCATAAGGTCCTTTTATGCATCCTCTGGAATGATCGTTTCTTGAACCGCACGCACGCCAGTAATGGCGATTAGTCCTTCCGCGCCAAACACTAAGGGAATAAAACCAAACACCGAAATGAGTGAAAACAGAAAAATGATGATACCCAAGGTCAGGCTATAAGAGCGCAACCTTAAAAAGATTGCCCAGCCATTTTTCCAGGCAAGTTTCATTGAAGCTTTATCCTGTAAAAAGAAACATGAAAGGCTGAGGAATTGCCAACCGCTCCAAAACACCAAAACAACCAAAAAAGCACCCGCAATGCCCAAAGGCACACCGGATGAGAAATTGGCGGTACTAAGAAAATAAAAAGCAATCACAAAAACCAAAAAGGCATAAACCAAGAGATTAACAATGCCCCAGGTCAAATTTTGTTTAAAATAGCCTTTGAAACCTGCCCAAAAGCCCATTAAACCGCTGCGATTCCCTCGTGCCAGATCTCGTGCCTGGTGAAAAACGCCAAAAGTCGCCGCCGGCAAAAGCACAACCGTCAGGCTACACAGGATAGCAACCAAGCCAACCAATGCCTGGTTAGCCCAATCGCTTGCCCAAAGTTTAATGCCGTCACCAATAACCCTGAACGCGTCCTTGGCATAAAGTTCTTTCATGCTATGATTATAATTGAAAGAAGCAAAAGAAAACGAAGGATAAACATGTTAAAAATTGAAGAAGCCCTTTTAATCATCATTGACATCCAAGGAAAACTTGCCGAAGTTGTTGATGAAAGTGAAAAACACAACGCTGCTGCCTACAAAATGATCGACGGTGCCCTGGCATTGGACATTCCCATCCTGCTTACCGCCCAAGCGCCTCATAAAATTGGTCACACCACCGCCCAGGTGCGCGAACTTTTGCCAAACAAGCATGAATTTGCGCGTATCGGTTTTAGCATTTTAACCAGCCCTGAAATCAGGGTAACTTTAAAAGCAAGCCAACGAAAACAAATGATTCTATGCGGTTTTGAGAGCCACATCTGCGTCTATCAAAGCGCGATGGACTTAATGGCAGCAGGTTATGAAGTTTACATCCTCACCGATGCCGTCTCTTCCCGCGATCCCCAAAACAAAGCCCATACTTTAATGGAACTCCGCGCTGAAGGAGCTCATTTAATCAACGTTGAAACCGCCCTATACGCACTAATGCGGGACGCCAACCACCCTGCTTTCAGGACAATTGCAAAAATTGTAAGATAAATTGCATCAGTCTTTTGACTTTGGATCTACATCACTATTAAACTAAAAACGTGCCAGGCAAAACCTGGCACGTTTTTGTAAAAGGTTATGCAAACCTGTTAGTCAACTGTTAAGGCTTATCGCCTTGCCTCCACCACCAAGGTTAGGTCAATCTCTTTACCATCCCTTAGAACCCTAAAGACAACTTCTTCACCCGGGTTCTTGTTAATAACGATATAGTTAAACATCTCACTAAAATCTTTGACTGGAATACCATCCACGGCAATAACCAAATCACCGCCTTTTTGATGGCCATAAACCTGGCTGGCTTGCGACCCACCTTTCAAGCCAGCTTTTTCAGCCGGACCACCAGCCACAACGCTGCTGATGTACACGCCTGTAGAGCGAGGCAATTCCAAAGCTTCTTGCATTGCCAGGCTGATATTGCTCAAGCTGGTCATGCCGAGGTAAGGGTATTCGAAGCTGCCTTTTTCGATCAAAGCCGGCACCACTTTATTGGCAACATTGGATGAAATTGCAAAGCCAATGCCGGTGTTGATAACATCTCCGCTAGCCGTAATGCCCGAAGACCGAATAGCTCGGTTCACGCCAATCACCTCACCTTGCAAATTCAAAAGCGGTCCACCAGAGTTTCCTGGATTGATCAGCGCATCGGTTTGAATGGTGTCTGCCGAAGAAAAGAAACCACCCGCGGTTGATTGGCGCATCGAATCCAAAACCCGACCACGAGCGGAAACAACACCAACGGTCATGGTGCCATTTAATCCATAAGGATTTCCGATTGCCGCCACGGTCTGGCCAACTTTCACGAGGTCAGAATCGCCAAAAACAAGCGGCACTAAGGCGCTTGGGTCCACATCAACTTTGATTACCGCCAGGTCAGAATCAATATCTGAGCCTATCAGTGTGGCATAACTCTTAAGTCCGGATTGAAAATGAACTTCGATGACATCTCTGCCATTAATCACATGGAAATTGGTCACAATGTGTCCTTTAGTATCCACCACAAAACCAGTGCCCTGACTGCCATCGGTCTGCGCGCCACTGGCTTGAATAGAAACAACACCAGGGCTTACATGCTCATAAAGCGCTTCAAGCAAGCTTTGATTAGCGTCTGTTTCTGGCTCAAAGCTCGGTTTTGGTAACTCCTGAGAAAGAACTGGTGGCGTTGCTGTTGGCTCAATGGCTTTTTCAACTGCCGATTGGATTTCTTTCACCTGTTGAGCGGCGCGATTTAACAAAGACGTAAAACCACATGCACTCAATACCATAAACACGATGACTAAAGCGATTATTTTTTGAATTGTTTTCTTAGACATGACTACCTCTCTCATGAAATATACCTTCATTTTACGTGCCAATTGTTTAGTTTTCATATATTTTTTTGGCTAAACCCTAAACCTTTCGCTTGCTTGCCAAAAAACTTAAACTAAAAAGCCCTTGAAACATTGCGGTCAAGGGCTAATTGCACTTTCTTTACCTATCCTAAACCATGAATTCGCCCAGTCTCAAAATCGATATCGATATCATAATAAACCGGACGGGTTGGCAAACCTGGCATAGTTGGCATGGTTCCCAACAAGGGGTAAACAAACCCAGCACCCACTGAAGCACTCACCGTACGAATAGGCACCCTAAAACCTTTGGGAACGTTTTTCAAGGTGGGATCATGGCTAATGGAAAGGTGCGTCTTTGCCATACAAATTGGCAAATCACCATAGCCAAGCTCAGTGTAACGTTCAAGGCGCGCTTCAGCCTCGGGGCTATAATCCACGCCATCCGCACCGTAAATTTCCTTGGCAATGGTTTCAATCTTGTCTTTAAGGCTCATTTCCAAGGGATACAGGAACTTGAAATGGGAGGGTTGCTCACAAGCTTTAACCACAGCTTCTGCCAGTGCCACCGCACCAGCACCACCTTTTGTAAAATGCTCAGACGCAACCGCATCAACCACACCTGGATGTGACATGGCAATCTTGCGAACTAATGCCACTTCAGCATCTGTGTCGGTTGGGAAGCGATTGATTGCCACCACGACCGGCACGCCAAATTTTTGAGCGATGCTGATATGAGCCAACATATTTTCAGAACCCTTTTCCAAAAGCTCCAGGTTTTCTTCAACATATTCAGGTGCCAAAGGCGCGCCTGCTACCACTTTAGGTCCACCGCCATGCATCTTAAGCGCGCGAACCGTTGCTACCAAGACCACCGCATTGGGAACATTGCCAGAATAGCGGCATTTGATGTTGAAGAACTTCTCCATTCCCAAATCTGCGGCAAAGCCCGACTCGGTAATCACATAATCCGCCAGTTTCAGCGCAATTTTATCGGCAACAATTGAGCTGTTGCCATGAGCAATATTGCCAAAAGGACCGGCATGCACCATCACCGGTGTGCCTTCAAGTGTTTGCATTAAAGTAGGCTTGATGGTTTCGATCATCAACACAGTCAAAGCACCGGCAACACCCAAGTCATCCGCGCAAACTGGTTCGCCTGATCGGCTTTGCCCAATAACGATTCGGGCAATGCGTTCGCGCATATCTTTCAAGTCCGTCGCCAGGGCTAAAATCGCCATCAGTTCTGAGGCAACTGCAATGGCAAAGTTGGTTTTAAGCTCAAATCCTTTTTCATCCGGACCTTGCCCAACGGTAATGCCTCTAAGCATGCGGTCATTGGTATCCAACACACGCTTCCAGGTAACCGTTTCTGGGTCAATATCTAAACGGGCGAACCTTGAAATTTCTTCCTCGGTCAGCTTGTTAGGATCACGTTCTGTAATCCCCAGGCGCTCCAATCTGCCAATCATACTGGGAGCAAATTTGCGGTTTCCTTTTTTGTCTGCCGGGCAAAGTCGATTGAACAAAGCTTTATCACTTTGCGTGCTCTCATGGAACATGCGCGCGTCAATTGCCGCTGCCAAAAGGTTGTTTGCCGCGGTAATGGCATGAATATCGCCGGTCATATGCAAGTTCATGTCTTCCATTGGGATGACCTGAGCATAACCACCACCAGCTGCGCCACCTTTAATGCCAAAAGTAGGACCCTGCGAAGGTTGGCGAATAGCCGTAACCACAGTTTTGCCCAAATGCGCGCCAAGCGCCTGGCTCAAACCAACGGTTGTGGTCGTTTTGCCCTCGCCAAGTGGTGTAGGCGTAATCGCAGTAACATCGACATACTTGCCATCTGGCACATCAGCCAGCCGCTCCAGCACATCCAAGCGCACTTTGGCTTTGTAATGACCATAAAGCTCCAGCTCAGAGTCTAAAATACCCAGTTCTCTTGCCACTTGGGTAATAGGCTTCAGAGTGGCATTTTGTGCAATTTCAAAATCTGCCGGCACTGGGCTTTTAATATCAATGGGGGTTGCTACAAAGGCTTGTTTATTCTGTTTTTTATCGCTTGCTTGCATTCTATCTCCAGGTTCTTAAGGATTGACCAACGCTTCTTTAGTTAGGCTTGCAAAGGCTTTGATGCTCAAGCCATCCCGATTGCCGAGATAGGCGATGGGCACCATCACTTCGGTCGCGCTGGATGATTTAATATTAAGGCTTAGTTGTCTTCCACCGCCCACAATTTGGCCGGCTTCATCCATGATTAAAACATAAACGACTGCATGGTCTAAGTCAACATTGAGGTTATTCACAACCGAAACGCGCGCGCTATGATCATCAGCAAAGGCGGCTTGGGAAGCGTTCAAAGGGTTGTAGCCCATAACTGAGCTGCCAAATTCGCCAGGCACAAGAATAAAATCCACCTTAAAGCGCTCTGGATAAACCCGAACTGGTTCTGGTCGATTTGGGTCCGGGGTGGCAGAAGGCGTTGGCGTTAGCAGCGTAGGCGTTTGTTGTTCTTGGGTTGGTTCTTCAATGGGAGGCTCTTCCGTTCCAGGTGCTTGCGGGGTTTTGGTCGGTTCTACCGGGGCAGTAGGTGTATCAATGGGATAGGAATCACCAGGATCGCCTGGATAAGGGTCCTGGTTTAGTAACCGTGCCATTACACCCAATCCACGTGATTGTGGTGTTTTGCTCGCTTCTGGGGTTTCACTCGCTTCTGGGGTTTCCAGCTCATCTGTAGGTTTCTCCGGTGTTTCCGATGTTAACGGCGTGGGTGTGCTCGTTCCTTCTGGGAACACCTCGGTAAAGGGCAGATCTTGCCAACCTGGAGCAAAGAATATTTCTTCCTCAGGCCACATATAATCGATATAGCCCATGTCGCTTAGCACAACACGCCCAAATTCATCGCTCAAGGTGATGATATAAAAGGTGTCCGTGACCAAATGTTTGGACAAATTCTTAAGCACCGCACCACCACCAAATTGGAGATGACCGTTAACTTCAAAATTCCAGTCTTTTACCTCAACCGTATCCCACCATTTGCCAGCCTCTAACGAGGCGGAATACTGCGTAATCCATGGATAAATCTCAACCCGCTCAACTTCTTCTTCGTTTAAAGTCTCAACCGGAACAGCAATCCCCATTTTGTCCTTATGCGGCACAAAATCGACAATGTGGTTTCCACCGCCAATGATTTCATTATTCTTATTGTAGGCAATCGCGTTCAAACGCACTTGCGTATACGTGTAGGGGTCTGCATTATCCAACCAAGCCGTAAACATGCTACTTGTTTCAGTTTTTTGCAAGCTTGGAATTCTAATGCTGAGGGGTTGGTTGTATTTGAGATTGCGATCAAGCACACCACTTACAACGCTCAATTCAACATTGTTGACATAAAAACCAGGCATCAGATCAAAGGACTGTGCCAGCCCCGTGACCTCTTCAGGGAAAATGTACTTTATCAAGCTTGTTTCCTGGTGCAAACGATTGCCATCATAATCGCGGGCAGTAATCTCAAAAATCACGTCCTTAGCGATAGCATCCTTAATGCTGTTTTGCATCTTGGCAAAAAGGCTGACCCTTGTGCCGTGTTGAATAAACTTCAGTTCCACTAAACGCACAGGATTTGCCTCATCAAGGTTGGCAGTGGGTGTTGGGAAACGTTCATCATAAACAACTTGTGGCGTTCCATCAATCATGACAATGGTTGGTTGTGCCGGTGGTAAAGTCGGCGCGCCACTTGTTGCGGTCGGATCCCCAGAAAGCCCTTTGCCACAGCCAGTTAAAAGGCTAATAACAAGTAAGACGAATAAAAACCTTACAGGATAAAATCTCTTTTTTTTCATAAGTCACCTATGTTCGCATAACGCGAAGCCATCCGCGGACGGCTTAGGTGAATTATAACGCTTTGTTGGGGAGTTACAAAAGAATTGATAAATTGTAGGGCCGGTGGGGGTCGAACCCACACGATGTTACCATCGAAGGATTTTAAGTCCTTTGCGTCTGCCTATTCCGCCACAGCCCCAAGTTACACCATTTTACCATTATTTAGAATTTGGCAAGGGCAAATGTGACCAGAAGTTTTTTTCTTTGTTTCAATCAGTTTTGACTTAAATTTCAACAATGTCGCTCATGTCTTCTGAAACGAGCAAGGGGCTAATAGTGCCCAAAACAGCGATTACAGTTGTGATGATGATTGCGGTTATCATGTCATATCTCCTTTGTTGCTCATAGTATAGAAAATATGACGCTTTTCCACATCGGTTAGAAGGCGGATTTGGTCTAGGTCTTAAGTAGCATTCTTTTAGATCAAAGTCTTAGCTTCGTCTCTTCCGGAAGCTAATCTTCGGTCTATTCAGGCAAAAACTGAACCTGTGCGCTAAAAGCGGATTGTCCGGAAGTCATATTCAAACCTTCAACACCAAACAGGTTTTCAGTTAAAGCATCAACCCGGATAGAAACGCTTTCACCCAAACGCACTTCTTTGTCATAATTAACTTGGATCCAATCCAGCTGGCGTTTCGCCATGCACGCGATAGGTAGCGCGTCGCAAATCGCCTCAACATAGCGCGCATTGTTCATGTGTCCAAGAAAATCGATGTCAGAGTAACGCGGATTCACCAGTAAGCGCTCTTCACCGACGGACAATTGGATCTTCTCCAGAGGTTCATCCAAAGCGACACGGTGAGAGAGACAAGGCAATTCAATGCCCGGTAAACGTGAAGGTGGAATGAGTCGTCTTTCCGTGGCGTGAATAACCAACCAGGCTGAACTCGCCAGCATGACCGGTTGGCGGTCTTCATCCAGAACCTCAAAGTCACGAATGAAGAAAAGCTTTTGCTGATAGCCTTTGGGCCATGTGCGCCAATACAACAATTCACCACCAATCGGCTGCCTCAAAACCTTCACTTTCATGCGAGAAAGAACCCAATACATCTCCGCGGCTAACATTTTCTGAAAGCCAAAGCCCAACTGCTCAGCATTAAGGCCTGCCATTTCTGTCATCATTTTAAAAGTGTTGGCAAGCGTTAATCGCCCATTTAAGTCACAATTGTTGTTCCAAACCCGTTCAGAAAGCTCTAAGCCAATATCTTCAATTCTTTTCATCGTTTCACCTATGCATGTATTCTACCCATCTTCTCTCAAAAAGGCTTCATGCGCACAATATCATTTCTGCTAGGTTGTTTTATGATATGAAAACTTAGTCATTTATCCATTCTTTCAACATATCGATGTCTTGGCGAGGACGCCAAGACGAACGGAGAGAGTTGTGCCTCGTTCAGAATGGTGTCCCCGCCAAGACGAACGGAGAGAGTTGTGCCTCGTTCAGAATGGCATCCTCGCCATTCTAAAAAGGCAACACTAGACAGCAAACCAAAAATCCCATAAATCAATTTTTGTTGTAGAATGAAACCGATAAACAAAATGACTAATAGGATTACATGATAGATATGAACACAAACCCAGCAGATTTAGACAAGCCCGAAACCAAAAAAGACAAGCCCATCGCCTGGATCGTTCGCCTGCTTAAAGGCTTCATCTCCGGCATTGGCGCCATCACTCCCGGACTCTCAGGTGGCGTGATGATGGTCGTTTTTGGCATTTACGAACCGCTCCTCAAATGGCTGGCAGACATTCGCAAGAATTTCCTGCGCAACCTGCTCTTCTTCATCCCGGTAGGCATTGGTGGGGTTATTGGCGTGGTCGCATTTTCAGCCGCGATTGATAAAGCCTACGACCTCAACGCGGTCATGTTTACCTGGTTGATTATCGGCTTTATCATCGGTACCTACCCCTCCATTCTCAAAACCGCCGGCAAAGAAGGACGCAAGGTCTGGCACGTGGTCATGATGGTGCTCATTTCGGGTGCTTTGTTCTTTGCTTTGCGCTGGATGCAAACCAACCTCAACATTCAGATGCCGCAAAACTTCTGGATTTGGATGCTGTGTGGCGCGCTCACCGGACTTGGGCTCATCGTGCCCGGACTCAGCCCAAGCAACTTCCTGATGTACATGGGCTTATACCAACCCATGGCAGCTGGCGTGAAATCACTCAATTTTGGCGTAATTATCCCCATGATGATTGGTTTAGTCGCAGTCATTTTTGCCTTTGCCAAACTGGTTAGCTGGCTCTTCAAAAAGCATTATGCAGTCATCTATCACATCATTCTGGGTGTGGTTTTTGGTTCAACCCTGGCGATTATCCCGGTGATGGACAAAGCCAAAGGTTTAATGATTGGTGCGGACGCCTTCCCATTGGATAAATTTCCCCAGTTGGCAACTGTGAACGAGCCCAAGACCATCATTATTTGCGTGCTACTGGCAATAGCAGGTTTTGCGGCGTCTTTCATCCTTGCCAAGCTGGATGAAAAGCACCCCCACGAATCACTCTTTTAGATTACAACAGCGAGGTAGCGCGATGATCCTGGAAAAAGAACGACAATCCATCACAGAAACCGGCAAACGGATGATCATCGCGCGCCTGACTACCGGCACGGGTGGCAATCTGAGCATCTTCAACCGTGAAGAAGGCTTGATTGCCATCAAACCCAGTGGCGTACCCTACCAAACCATGCAAGCTGAAGATGTTGTCATCCTCAAACCAACAGGTGAGCAAGTGGATGGAAAACTAAAACCCTCCAGCGAAACCAAATTTCATCTCGCCATCTACCAAGCCCGACCCGATGTCAACGCCATTTTGCACAGCCATCAAGTTCATGCCACAACCATTGCCTGCATGGGTATCGAATTGCCCGCCGTTCATTACCTGATTGGTTGGTGCGGTGACAAAGTCCCCCTTGCGCCATACGCCACCTTTGGCACGCAAGCGTTATCCGACAATATATTGTCGGTTCTGGGGGATTATCGCGCCTGTTTACTCGAAAACCACGGACTTATCACCCTCGGTACAGACCTCAACCAGGCTTTTGACATTGCCGAAGAACTCGAACTCGTCGCCCAAATTTACATCCAAGCTAAAGCTATGGGCGAACCCAAGCTGCTCAATCAAGAGCAAATGGCAGAAGTGCTCGAAAAGTTCAAAACCTACGGAAATCAGGATTCCGTTTAGAGCGCCAGGACGAACGGGGCAATACTAAGCATATCTTCCCCACATCATTCAACCTCTACCCCATTTTGTTCAGCATCTATCCCCCATTCCGTTCAGCAATAAGTGCTTTTAATCGCCAAAATTCCCATAAATTTCCGCATTAAAACCCTTACCAAGAATCAAAATCCCGGCTATAATGAAAACAACTCGTTAGAGTTATTAATATAATTAAACATTTCAATAGAGGCGCGGCGGATCGCGTAGAAACTTTGTGTGCTTCAGGACTGTTGAAAGAATCGAATTATCCGTCGCCGAAGGGTCAAAAGAGAGTCCTCTCTGCGATCTTGGTGCGCCGGTCTAAGAACGTGCCACTGTCATGTGTAAACATGGAGCGCTATGTGTAAAACCATATCACATAGCGCTTGTTACTTAAACAACGAAAATAACAAGCCAAATAAAGGAGATATTATGATCGAAGCAACAATCAGAATTAGAATCAGTGCCGAAAACGCCCACTACGGTGGCGGTCTGGTAGACGGCGCTTTCATGCTCAAGCTCTTTGGCGACGTCGCCACCGAGCTCCTCATCCGTCGTGATGGCGACGAAGGCCTCTTTAGAGCCTATACCAATGTCGAATTCAATGCCCCGGTTTATGCTGGCGACTACATCGAAGCCAAAGGTTGGATCGAAAGCGAAGGCAACACCTCACGCAAGATGGTTTTTGAAGCCTGGAAAGTGATCGCCCCCAAACCCGAACTGTCTGATTCAGCAGCTGAAGTGCTCGCAGAACCCATTTTGGTTTGCAAAGCTGAAGGCGTTTGCATCGTCCCCAAAGACAAACAACGCTTTGGATAATCATCAGAAAAGGAGACACCATGAGCAATAAAGTTATCATCACCGCAGCCATCAGTGGTGCCGAAGTCACCAAAGAAATGAACCCTGCGGTTCCTTACACCCTCGAAGAATACGTGCGCGAAGCTAAATCAGCTTATGAGGCTGGCGCCGCCATCATCCACCTGCACGCCCGCTGGGACGATGGCACCCCCACCCAGGACCGCGAACGCTTCCGCGTTTTGATTGACGCCATTCAGGAAGCCTGCCCAGACGTCATCATCCAACCTTCAACCGGTGGTGCCACTGGTATGACCGCCGAAGAACGTCTGCAACCCACCGAGCTCAACCCTGAAATGGCAACCCTCGATTGTGGCACACTCAACTTTGGCGGTGACGAAATCTTTGTCAACACCGAAAACATGATTATCGAGTTTGCCGCCCGCATGAAAGAACGCGGCATCAAACCCGAACTGGAATGCTTCGATAAAAGCCACATCGATATGGCACTGCGCCTTGTCCGAAAAGGGCACATCCCCACACCACTGCACTTCGACCTCGTGCTTGGTGTCAATGGTGGCGCAACCGGCACCCCACGCGACCTGCTCTTCCTGGTCGAATCACTGCCCGAAGGCGCAACCTGGACCGTTGCCGGTGTAGGTCGTGCCCAACTGCCTCTTTCCGTGATGGCTATGGTCATGGGCGGTCACGTGCGCGTTGGTTTTGAAGATAACTTGATGTACAGCCGTGGCGTTCTTGGTGAAAGCAACGGTCAATTTGTTGAACGTGTTGTGCGCATCGCCAAAGAACTTGGCCTCGAAATCGCCACGCCCGACGAGGCACGCGAAATCCTGAGCATGCCGGCACGAAAGTAAACTTTTTAATGAGGAGATAATCATGGCATTAGGCAATAAATACGGCGCGCATCGCGTCATTGAACCCAAAGGTTTGCTGCCCCAGGCAGCTCAAAAAATTGACAACACGATGGAGATTTACGATAACGAAATCCTCATCGACGTTACCGCGCTGAACATCGACTCAGCCAGCTTTACCCAAATTTGGGAAGCCTCAGAACATGACCTTGAAAAGGTCAAAGCAATGATTCTGGGTATCGTTGACGAACGCGGCAAGATGCAAAACCCCGTCACCGGTTCTGGTGGCATGCTTATGGGCAGCATTGCTGAAATCGGCTCCGCTTTGCAAGGTGAAATCGACCTCCAGGTTGGCGATCGCATCGCAACCCTGGTTTCCCTTTCAATGACCCCGCTGCGCATTGACGAAATCATCGAAATTCACCCCGACATTGACCGCGTGGACATCAAAGGTAAAGCCATCCTCTTTGAAAGTGGTATTTATGCCAAATTGCCCAGTGATATGAGCGAAGCCCTCGCGCTAGCCGCCCTGGACGTTGCCGGCGCGCCCGCCCAAACCGCAAACATCGTCAAACCCGGCGATTCCGTGCTCATTCTCGGCGCGGGTGGCAAAAGCGGTATGCTCTGCGGTTACGAAGCCATGAAACGTGTTGGTCCTGCTGGAAACGTGGTTGGCATGAGCCGCAATGATAAATACAAAGACCTCTTGTTGGACAACAAACTGGTCCACAAGTATTTTGCCGCTGACGCTGCCAACCCGGTTGAAGTGCTCGAAAAAGCACTCGAAGCCAACAACGGTAAGGAATATGATGTCGCCATTAACGTCGTAAACATCCCTGGCACCGAAATGTCCACCATTTTGCCGGTACGCAATGGCGGTTTGGTTTACTTCTTTAGCATGGCAACCAGCTTCACCCGTGCCGCGCTTGGCGCAGAAGGTGTTGGCAAAGACGTGACCATGATGATCGGCAACGGCTACACCAAAAACCACGATGTTGTAACTCTCGAAATCATTCGCGAATCCGAAAACTTGCGCAAGATTTTCGAGAAAAACTATCTTTAATTGACTTTAGACTTGAAGGACGACCAATGAAAGCAGACGAAAAGTACATCAACAATGCAGGCATTGCCCGACGCCATGAACTCTTCCCGGATGTGCCGGATGAGAAGTGGAACAGCTGGCACTGGCAAGTTGGCAACCGCATTTCTGACCTGGAAACGCTCAAAAAATACTTGCCCCTGACCGAAGAAGAAGAAGCCGGCGTTGCCAAAGCGCTGGAAAACTTCCGCATGGCCATTACGCCCTATTACCTGAGCCTTATTGACCCCAATGACCCCAACGACCCCGTGCGCAAACAATGCGTGCCCGTTGGTAATGAAGCTTACCGCAGCCCTGAGGACCTTTTGGATCCCCTCGAAGAAGATGGCGACTCGCCCGTCCCTGGGCTCACCCACCGCTATCCCGACCGCGTGCTCTTCCTGATCACCGATATGTGCGCCATGTACTGTCGCCACTGCACCCGCCGCCGCATGGCTGGCCAACGCGATGGCGCGCGCACCCTGGCGGAAATCGATGCTTGCATCGAATACATTCGCAACACGCCCGAAGTGCGCGACGTGCTCCTTTCTGGTGGTGACGCACTCTTGGTCAGTGATGAGAAGCTTGAGTACATCCTCAAAAAACTACGCGAAATCGACCATGTCGAAATCATTCGCCTTGGAACCCGCACACCTGTGGTCATGCCTCAACGCATCACCCCCGAACTGGTTGAAATGCTGGCGAAATACCATCCCGTATGGCTCAACACCCACTACAACCACCCCAACGAGTTGACCCCCGAAGCCCAAAAGGCTTGCGCCATGCTCTCCAACGCAGGCATTCCACTCGGCAACCAAAGCGTGCTCCTGCGCGGTGTAAACGACTGCGTGCACATCATGCACAAGCTGGTCAATGGCTTGGCATACATCCGCGTGCGCCCTTACTACATCTACCAGTGCGACCTCTCACTTGGTATCAGCCACTTCCGCACCACGGTAAGCAAGGGTATCGAAATCATCGAAGGTCTGCGCGGTCATACCTCCGGTTACTGTATCCCCACTTTCGTTGTGGATGCACCCGGTGGTGGCGGTAAGATTCCCGTGATGCCCACCTATTTGATTTCACAAAGCCCACGCCACGTTGTGCTGCGAAACTTCGAAGGGGTTATCACCACTTATACCGAACCTGCTGATTACACAGACACCTGTCATTGCCCCGATTGTGCCGACGATAGCATTGGCGTTTCCAGCCTGCTAAGTGGCAAGCAGACCACGCTTGAACCCGAAGGGCTCTTGCGCAGCCGCCGAAAGAAAAAAGGATAAAGTTTTTGGCTAAGAACTCAGGAGCTCCGCAAAATAAAGTGGAGCTCCTCGACCTGGCGGGACTGAAAAACCTGCAAACGCTGGCAATTATCGGCACGTCTAAAAATGCCGGTAAGACGACTTGCCTCAACCACATCATTGCCGCCTGGCGTGATACGGATCTTGCGCGTCCCCTGGCACTGACCTCCATTGGTCGCGATGGTGAGGATGAAGACGTGGTTAGCGGGCGTGCCAAACCCCGCATTTACGTTAGCAAAGGCACCCTACTGGCAACCGCCGAAGCCGCTATGCAACGCGGGGACGCTTTGCTGGACGTGCTTGAGCTTTCCGGCGTGCGCACGGCTTTTGGCGAAATTGTCATCTGCCAGGCTTTGAGCGATGGTTATATCGAGCTTGCCGGACCATCCACAGCCAGTGACCTGGAACAGATCGGGAAATTATGTCGCAAACACGCGCCTGATTGTCTTTATATCATCGATGGCGCCTTGAGCCGACGGTCCCAAGCCGGTGGTGGCATTACGGCTGATATCGTGCTGGCAACCAGTGGCGAGACCTCTGCTATTCCCGAAGACCTTGCCGCGCATGTCAAACACGTTTTGGACTTGCTCAGTCTACCCCAGCTGGAACCTGGTCAAAAGCACGCCTTGCATCAAGCCATGCAAGCCGAGCCTTTGGCACGGGTTTTTAGTTTGAATGCTGAACAAGACACGGTCGATTCGCTTCAATTGCCCACTTTACTTGGGCACGCCCTAGAAATAAGTGGGATTGTGCGGAAAGAGACCGAGGCACTACTCTTGCGTGGCGCGATTACCGACGCCGTAATCCATGAATTGCTCAAAGAACCGGATTTTCAGAGCTTAACCCTCATTGCTGAAGACGGCACACGCCTGTTCATCAACGAAAAATCCCTCAAACAGCTCAAAGCGCGTAAAATTAACCTGGCAGTCTTGCATCCTCTTGAAGTGCGCTTGATCTGCCTCAATCCCAGTCGCTCAGATGGCGCGCCGGTGGATGGCATCGCCATGCAAAAAGCCTTGCAAGCTATCAGCGACATACCGGTTCTGGATCTGGGACCAGCATTGGTCTAATGGAGTGAAATGAGTTTATTCATCTCCCGTGAAGAAGAAAGCAAATCTGGTATCCGCGATATTCTGGCGGCTTGTCATTGCCGTTCGCCTCAGGGCAAACGCTTGCGCAACCATCGCAAAGTGTTTAGTCCCAGCGAACGCCAAAGCTTGCAAGCTGAGTTTGATGCGATTACCGCGCTTCTTCCACTTGTTGAGAACAATGACCCACAGCTTGTAGAAGCCCAAAGCCAACTCATGCGCCTGCGCGAACTGCAAGGCACCCTGAGTCACCTCGAAAAAGGTCAAATGCTCAGCGACACAAACTTTTTTGAGTTAAAAAGTGCCTTGGCCATCTTTGAGAACCTGAGCAAACTCGAGCATCTCAATCAAAAAGCGGGCATCCATTTTGAAGCCGGCGCTGAAGCCGCAACAATCCTCGAACCTGCCGGCACAAAAAACCCCGGCTTCCATATTTACAGCGATTATTCCGAATTATTAAGCAAACTGCGTGTTGAAAAGCGCCAGCTCGAAATCCAAATTGCTCAAGCCAAGCTCGCCGATCGCCCTTTACTGATGCGCCAGCGCAGCTTAATCGTCTCACGCGAAAGCAACGAGGAAGACCGCATCCGTCTCGAACTTGGTCAAAAGTTACTTCCCCACCTTGCCATGCTCAAAGCCAACGTTCAGGCTTGCGCGCGCCTCGACTTTCGCCTGGCAAAAGCTGAGCTTGCCCTAAGATGGCAAGCCACCCAGCCCAGCATCGTCGCCCATGACCAGACGGCTGAGCTGATTAACGCCAGGCACCCCATTATTGCCCTGAAACTCGAAGGTCAAGGCAGCACCTTTACCCCACAAAGCATCCGCCTCAAGCCAGGCAGCACGGTCATTAGTGGTGCCAACATGGCAGGCAAAAGTGTTGCCCTACAAACCATTTTTATCAACTTACTCATCGCCCAAATGGGCTATTTTCCGACCGCCAAAGCCCTCAGCACACCACTTTTTGACTTTTTCGCTTTCGATTCCAGTCAAAGTGGCGAACTCAACAAAGGGCTTTCCTCTTTTGGACTCGAGTCGGTCAAAATCCGCAATCATTATCGCCACAGCCAAAAGCACCGCGGGCTCATCATCATGGACGAACCCGCGCGTGGCACCAACCCTGCCGAAGCGCGCGCCATTGTGCAAACCCTTTGCGAAGCTTACGGCATCAGCCCGAGCATGTTCCTGATTGCCACACACTATCAGGTGCATCCCGCACAGGGCATTCGTTTTTATCAAATCAAGGGTATTCGCTCGCAAGATCTGGACGCCCTCTCCATCCGGCAGTCCAGCCCACAAAGCGACCAAAAACCCGCCAAAGACAGCGATTACGCCCAAGAAGACCTCGAACGCGTGCGTTTTATTCAAAGTCTGATGGACTATCGTCTCGCCGAAGTCAACGCGCATACGGATGTCCCCTCCGGTGCAATCCGTGTTGCGGAGCTACTCGGCATCGACCCGGAACTTATTGCAAACATGAAAACTATTTGGAAGAAGGATCAATTAACAAATGGCTAATCTTAAACTCGATTGGGTAAAGGTGGAAAAAGCGCGTGAAGCAGCAAAACGCATCAGCGACGACACCCAGCTTTACCTCGACCAATACACCAGCACCACCGTTGAACGCGCTATCTGTCGCCTGTATGGCATCGATGGCGTCGATGAAACCGGCGTGCCACTTCCCAACGTGGTTGTGGATCACCTCGCCCAACATAAGGTTTTGGGGCATGGCGCAGCTTTTTGGATAGGCCAGGCAGCCCTCGCCACCGGTATGAGCCCGCAAGAAATTGCCGAGGCTGTGGCTCGCGGTGAGCTTGACCTGACCCATGTTGAGCCCCATGATTCCTTTGCCGTTCAACTCTGGGCAGACACCAATGCCCAAGCCGCGCTCAAACGCATTGCAGAAAACCGCGCTAACCGCGAGGCAAAATTGGCAGAATACGGCGACCGCAAAGGCCCTTTGCTTTATGTCATCGTTGCCACCGGCAATATTTATGAAGACATCACCCAGGCTAAAGCCGCTGCCATGCAAGGCGCGGACGTCATCGCCGTCATTCGCACCACCGGCCAGAGCCTGCTCGACTACGTGCCTTTCGGCGCGACGACTGAGGGTTTTGGCGGCACCATGGCCACCCAGGAAAACTTCCGCCTGATGCGCGCTGCCCTGGATGAAGTTGGCGTCGAACTCAAGCGTCACATTCGTCTGTGTAACTACTGCTCCGGCTTATGTATGCCTGAAATCGCCGTGATGGGTGCCTTGGAAGGCTTGGACGTCATGCTCAACGATGCCCTTTATGGCATTCTTTTCCGCGACATCAACATGCAACGCACGCTCATTGACCAAGGCTTCTCGCGCATGGTCAACAGTGCCGCCGGCATCATCATCAACACCGGCGAGGATAACTATTTGACCACTGCCGACGCTTTTGAAGAAGCCCACACCGTTTTGGCCTCCCAGATGATTAACGAGCAATTCGCGCTCAAAGCCGGTATGCCCGAAGAGCAAATGGGGCTGGGTCACGCCTTTGAAATGGATCCCGAGCTTGAAAATAGCTTCCTCTATGAGCTGGCGCAAGCCCAAATGGCGCGCCAAATCTTCCCCAAGGCTCCACTTAAATACATGCCACCCACAAAGTTCAAAACCGGTAACATCTTCTTCGGCCACGTGCAAGACGCGCTCTTTAACATGATCACCGTCACCAGTCATCAACGCATCCACCTCTTGGGTATGCTCACCGAAGCCATCCACACCCCATTCCTTTCTGACCGTGCCCTGGCGATCGAGAATGCCCGCTATATCGCGCGCGCCATGAAAGATTTTGGTGATGATATCGACTTCCGCGATGGCGGCATTATGGAAACCCGTGCCAACGAAGTATTAGACAAAGCTTTGGAACTCCTCTTAGGCATCCAACGCGATGGCCTCTTTAGAACGATTGAAGAAGGCCGCTTTGGTGGCGTCAAACGCCCCTTTGACGGTGGCAAAGGTCTTAGCGGCGTTGTGCCCAAAGAAGACCATTATATGAACCCCTTCGTCCCGTATCTGCTTGCTGCGGGTAAAAACGCTCAGGAGGTGAGCAATGAGTAGCGGACTTTACAGCACACGCCAAAGCAATTTGGACACCACCCTGGACCTCAAAAACCTCAAGCCCTACGGCGACACCATGAACGACGGCAAGGTGCAGGTTTCATTCACTTTACCTGTTGCCGATTCTGAGCGTGCCATCGAAGCTGCACGTCAACTCGCCCTCAAAATGGGCTTGACTGAACCCAATGTCGCCACCCACGTCGCTTTGGACAAAGAATTCACCTTTTTTGTCGTGTATGGCTCGCTTAAACACAGTGTCAATTACGATGACATCCATGTCGAAGCGGTTGAAGTGACCGTGATGAGCATGGACGAAACCGACGACTTCATTCGTGAAAACTTTGGCAGAAAGCTGCGCGTCCTCGGCGCCAGCACCGGCACCGACGCGCATACTGTCGGCATCGACGCCATCATGAACATGAAAGGCTACGCTGGCCACTTTGGGCTTGAACGCTATCGCATGATCGAAGCGCTAAACATGGGCAGTCAGGTAACTAACGAGGAATTTATCAAAAAAGCAGTTGAATTCAATGCCGACGTGCTCCTCGTATCCCAAACCGTAACCCAGAAGAATGTCCATGTGCAAAACCTGACCGAACTGGTAGAGCTCCTTGAAGCAGAGGGTTTGCGCGACCGATTCTTGCTCATTATCGGTGGACCACGTATCAGCCATGAACTCGCCAAAGAACTCGGTGCGGATGCCGGCTTTGGTCCCGGCAAATATGCCGATGACGTTGCCAGCTACGCTTGCGAAGAACTGCTTGCACGCCAACAAAGCAAAGGGCTTTAAGAGCTTAATAAGGATATAATGAAGACGCTTGGCTATAAGCCAGTCTTCTCTTGAGAAAACATAAGGAGATAGAAAGGTATATATGAATAAACAAATCAGTATTGAAGAAGCCGTCAGCAAAATCAAAGATGGCGACACCATCATGGTTGGCGGATTTCTGGCCGTCGGCACGCCCGAAAGCCTGATTGATGCCTTGGTCGAAAAAGGCGTCAAAGATTTGACCCTCATTTGCAACGACACCGGTTTTGTTGATAAAGGCGTGGGCAAATTGGTTGTTAACAAACAATTCAAGAAGATCATCGCTTCTCACATTGGTACCAACCGTGAAACCGGCCGCCAAATGGTCGAAGGTGAAACCGAAGTCGTGCTCACCCCTCAAGGCACCTTGGTAGAACAAATCCGCGCCGGTGGCAACGGTTTGGGTGGCATCCTGGTTAAAACCGGCTTAGGCACTGACATCCAAAAAGGCAAAGAAGTCATCACTGTCGATGGCGAAGATTACCTGCTTGAAAAACCCATGCGCGCTGATGTCGCTTTGCTCTTCGCTAACAAAGCTGACGAACAAGGCAACCTTTGGTATCACGGCACAACCCGCAACTTCAACACCGTTATGGCAACGGCTGCCGACTGGGTTGTAGTTGAAGCCGATGAAATTGTACCGATTGGCGAGATCGCCCCAAACGATGTCGTCGTCCCTGGTGTTTTCGTCCACAATATTGTTCAAGGAGTTAAATAATGGCAATGGATAAACAACAAACCCAAGAATTTATCGCCAAACGTGTTGCCCGTGAATTGCAACATGGCGAATTGGTCAACTTAGGCATTGGCTTGCCCACCCTCGTCGCCAACTTTGTTCCCGAAGGTCGCGAAGTCGTCTTCCAAAGCGAAAATGGCATGGTCGGTGTGGGTCCTGCCCCAGAAGATTGTGACAAAGACGTATGCATCGCTAATGCTGGTGGTATGCCTGTGAGCATCCTCCCGGGTGGTGCCTTCTTTGATAGTGCCGTTTCCTTTGGTCTCATTCGAGGCGGCCACGTGGCATCAACCGTTTTGGGTGCGCTTCAGGTGGCTCAAAATGGCGATATCGCCAACTACATGATCCCCGGCAAGATGGTGCCTGGCATGGGCGGTGCGATGGACCTCACCAGCGGCGCCAAACGCGTTATCGTTGCCATGGAACACACCAACAAAGGCAACCCCAAACTGCTCAAGGAATGCACCCTGCCCTTAACCGCCGTCAAAGCGGTGGATCTGATTGTGACCGAAATGGGCGTGATCGAAGTCAACGAAAAAGGTTTTGAGCTGGTTGAAATCAACCCAGAATACACGGTTGAACAAGTCCAGGCCGCAACCGACGCGCCATTGCACATCAGCCCCAACCTGATTGACATGGTGGTCTAAAACACATTTTAAAGATTGTGAAAAGACAACGCCCATTTGGTCAAAATGGGCGTTGTTTTTTATAGCTCGTGTTTTATTGAAAACCCTAAGGGCGAACGACAATCGGTAGGTTTAAGGACCAAGGCTTACAAACCCGTTGTGTAGCCGCCCAGTCAGGATCCTTTACCGTCATAAAACTATGTTGGGGTTCAGGCTGGGGAACGTTAAAGCAGTTGTTTCCAAAATCTGTCATTTGCCATAGTTTACAACCCGCCGGATTATCCGTGCCACCACACAAATTCACCAACTTGGTTATGCTGGCAGGCATATTGCCACTCAATTTGTTGTCATTAATCCATAGATGGCGTAAATTCGTGAGCGAACCAATTGCATCAGGCACCTTGCCATTAAGAAGGTTGTTATTTAGTTGAAGAAACGTCAATTGGCTCAGCTGCCCCAGCGTGGCAGGAATTCTTCCCGAAAGCTGGTTATAATCTAGCATAATAGAATCTAGCGCGCCCAATTGACCTAATTGTTCAGGAATAGTGCCTTCTAATTTGTTGTAACTCAGATTCATTTTTTCAAGCTTGCTAAGGTTGCCTAACTCAGGAGGTATTTTCCCTGAAAGTCGATTATCACTTAAACCAAGGGTAGTTAATTCTAGTAGATTGCCAAGCTCACTTGGGATAGGTCCGCTCATTTGATTCGTGTTTAAAGATAGCTCACTTAACTCGCTAAGGTCTCCTAAAGCCTTGGGTATGTTTCCACTAATCTCATTTTCCTGTAAAGAAAGCACACTTAAGCCTGTCAAATCAGCGATCGATTCAGGAATCTGACCACCCACTATGTTATCGTTCAAAACTATAGCCATTACATGTCCACCCCAGAGATAAACACCTTGCCAATTTTCGATACCAAGGGAAGACAGCCAACCCTGCTTCTTATACCAACGCTTTCCATTCATGCTGAAATAAAAATCCACGAGCGCTTCACACTCTGATACAGGCACGCCAACACTTGCATCACAGTCAAAAGGTGTCATTTGTCTAGCTGCCCAGTCCGGGTCTTTGATATTCATAAAGCTGTTTTGGGGTTCTGGCTGCGGAACCTTAAAGTAATTGTTCCCAAAATCAGTAGTCTCCCAACCTTCACAACCCGCCGGATTATCCGTGCCACCACATAAATTCACCAACTTGGTGATGCTTACCGGCAAGTCACCACTGAAAGCGTTTTGACCAATATCGAGGTGTCTTAAATTGACCAGATTACCAATCTCACTTGGAATCTGTCCAGTAAAGTTATTAAGACGTAAATTAAGTTCCTCTAACTGAATTAAATGACCCAATTCTGGTGGAATAGTTCCACTTAAATGATTAGCCATCAAATTCAAGTCATCCAATTTTGTAAGATTTCCTAATGAAGATGGAAGACTGCCACTCAGTCTATTCCAAGCAAGACTTAACTTCGTCAGGTCTTTTAACGTGCCTAATGAGGCAGGGATGCTGCCAGATAAGTAGTTAGTCGTTAAATATAATGTTGTCAAGTTTATCAATTGACCAATGCTGGATGGGATTTCTGCCCACAAATTGTTCATGGACAATGTCAGGTATTCCAGGTTTACAAAAGTGCCTATCGCATCAGGCAACGTACCATAAAGATTATTGTTATTTAAAGAAATTATGCGCACCCTTCCATTATCCAGACGAATGCCTTTCCAATCGCCAACCGTCGTGCTTTGGAGCCAGTTGCTGTTATCTGTCCAGGCTGAGCCATTAGTGCTCTGGTAAAGCGCAACCAAAGCTTCGCACTCTACTCTGGGCACATCGGTCACAGTGCCACAATCAAAAGCCTGCACTTGTTCTTTGGTAAGGCGCAGGCTTTCTTCTGATGGGGGTTCGTACTCAGGTCTTTCAATGGGTTCGTGATATGCTTCAGCTTGACTTGTTTCTTGCAAATCAAAGCGCTGAGTGTTACTTTCCTGGGGCGTCCAAGCAAACGCGCTTGAAGCCTGGCTACTGCCCAATAACAGCAGCAATGCAATAATTACGCTAATAATTCTTCTTCGCATGTTAAACTGCTTATAAGAAATGTGAAAGATACTTATATTATAGCTTAGAAAAGACATATCAATGGAAACATTTTTCTGGTTTTTCAAGAAAATCCTTGTATTCATTGTCGCATCCAACCCGCCCTGACGGTACAATACTAAAAAAGGAGTAGACATGATCAATTACACATACGAACCTGAAAACAAACGTGTTGCCGCTTATCTTGAAGATGGATCTGAAACTGGCGAATTAACTTACTATGTCCGGGAAGATGGTGCCTGGGTTGCTAACCATACCTTTGTTGATCCCTCACAACGCGGAAAAAACATCGCCGCCTATATGCTGGACCTCTTTATTGAAGTTGCCCGGGAAGCTGGAGTGAAAATTAAGCCTCTTTGTCCTTACATCGTAAAAGCCATGGTAGGCAAAGAGGAATATGCTGATATTGTGGTTGAATAAGCTGCTGCCCTGCAACATATAAAAACGAACCTCGCAAATAAGCGAGGTTTTCCTTTTAACTTGTAATAAAGTTCTTATTAAGGTCTCTATCAGGTAGAATAGGCCTATCAATCATTCAGGTGAAAAAATGTATCACGAAGCAATCGATCAACTCTTGAAGAACGCCCAAAAACAAGCCGGGTTCTTAAAAGGAAACCCATTTGCTTATCTTGTTTCGGCAATGCTGTCTGGCATTTTCATCAGCCTCAGCGTCATGCTTTACAGTGCGGTCTGGGCACAAAACAGCGCAAGCCCGGCTGTTGAACTGCTTAGCGGACTTATGGTGCCTTTGGGTTTGATATTGGTTGTGTTTGCAGGGACCATGCTTTTTACTGCCAACCCATTCATTATCACACTTGGCGCAATCAAGAAAAAGATAAGCTGGCTGGATTTAGCCAAAATCATCCCCATGGTTTACATTGGCAATTGGCTGGGCACACTTTTGATTAGCCTTGTCTTCAAAGCGTCTGGGCACTTGCAAGGAGACCTGGCAACGCACATCATTCACATTTTTTCTGCCAAGCTTGATCTCAGCTTTTGGCAACTCATGGCACGGGGTTTTTTGTGCAATATTCTTGTCTGCGCTGCCATTTGGTCCACACACCGGTTTGAGTCATTTACTGCCAGGTTTTTGATTATCTTCTTTAGCCTACTCGCTTTTATGGCAACCGGCTTTGAAAACTGTATTGCCAATATGAGTCAAGGCTCACTGGCATTGTTGGCACCCGGAGGGATGCAGGCGATTGGCATCGTGAATTACATTTGGGTCATTTTAGGCTCCACTCTGGGCAACACAACAGCCGGGGTTTTGGTTTTTGCTTTGCCCTTTTGGCTGTTTTCGAAAAGCTCAAAAACTGAGATGACCGAAACAAGATAACACTGGTCGTCTTTTCAAGTAAAATTAGACTATATTCCCTCATGGCGTACCATAAATGTCATGAGTATGATGTTCTTTACTGGTTTAAAAGGTTAATGTGTCTTCAGGCTTAACAAAAAACACCAAAAAGATATGCCTCTCTGTGGTGATGCTTATTGCTTTTGCAATATGCAGTTTTTTGTTTGCGCCAAGTCACCCAGGTTATGCTCAATCCACCACGCCAGAGCTCATTCTGGGAGAAGTCAATAAATCAGAATTCCCAACCATCAAACTCGATTTTGAAATCAAAAAGGCAAAACCCGGGCAACTTACAGATCCCATTGAAAGAAAAGATATTACTATCCTGGAGGGTGAAAAAAGCCTTCAAATTACCCAATTGGAAAGCGAATACACCGGCACGCACTTTATGCTTGCGGTAAACCCCGCCCGAGACCTTGCCCTTTTGGATGGCTGGGGAAACACCCGCTACGATAGTATGATTGGCGCCATCAAAACCCTTGGCTCAAACCTGGCAGCAGAAGCGGGCAACCATTACAGCCTTTTTATCAACCCGGATTCAGCATGGCAGGAGCTGGGCAATTACAGCGAATGGCTCAACCGAATTGATGATTATGATGATGTCTATGGCATGCGCCGGCTTGACCAGGATTTTGCCAGCCTGGAAATGGCAATTGATGCCTTTCAAAATTCCGAGTTAGACCAGGAAACAGCATTAGTCTATTTAGCACCTTATATCTACCGTGGCAGAGCAAACCAATTGATAAGCCTGGTGAATTCGGCTACAAAACTTGGCTTGCCCATCAACATGTGGATGGCACTTGAATATACCAACTTTGAAATCCCTTACGAGGAAGAACTGCGCGAAGCCTTGGAAGCTGGCGGCGGCAGCCTCTTTTTGTACAGTGGTCTTGAAGAAATTCCTGATCCCAAGGCTTACCTTGATGGCATGGGTTACCGCTATCATGTTTGGTACAACTCCCAATTGCGCGCCACGCAAGAGGTTGAGGTGGCTGTGCAGGTCAAAACAACTGCCCTGGGCACATTAAAAAGCACCTCAAAGAAGCTGAGTGTGGTTGTTGAGCCAACCCAGCTGCGTTTTCTCAACTTTGTCTCCGATCTTCCTGTTGCCTTGGATGCAAACGGGAATCCACAGCCTGCCGAACTTCCTATTGAGGTCAGTATCGAATTTCTGGATAACTATCCACGAGAGATTGAATCAACTAGTTTGTGGATCAATGGCAAAAAGGTAAAAGAGAACAAGGCACCACCCTATGGCAGTTTTCTGATTGACCTAAGCCCTTATGATGAAACAACGACCCTGAATTTAGAGGTCAGATTAGACGATATATGGGGATTGCAAGGCAGCACCGGCACCCGGAAACTCAATTTGGAGCTCACCAAGCCGGAAACATTGCTGGAAGAAGTGACCAAAGGGGTCAATCGCTGGCTAATTTTAGGCGCGGGCCTTGGCGTACTTTTGCTCGCTTTTATTTTCCTGTTTCCAAGCTTTCGGAGGAAAAAAGGAACCGTAGCCAGTGCCGGTCAAGGGCAAGAGGCTGCATCAAAACCTGTGGCAAAACCGCAGACCAGCGACGCAAAAGGAGAGCAGACAGCCTCAGGCACTGCCCTTGAACAAAAAGCTGAAAGCCAAGCTGAAGAAGTTCCTGCAAAAGATGAAGAACCGGTTATCTCTGCCTATCAGGATTTTCCAACACCGCCGGCACAACATTTTGGCAGTTTGCACAAACTCGACCAAGACAGCACACCCAGCGCGGTAAAGCCATTTCTGCTCATCAAAAAAGTTATTTACATCGGAAGGGACCCCAAACTAGCCGATTTGGTTCTGGATGACCCGGCCATTGAGCCATTGCACGCTGAGCTGCAACTCTTTGATGATGGACGCGCCACGCTCACAGACTTTAAGACCACCGCTGGCACCTATCGCAACTTTAAACCAATTACAACAAACGCCGTCGAACTGCAACACGGCGATATTTTACATTTTGGCACGCAAATGTATCGCTTCCACAGCGTAACGCGAACGAGCACATTAACAAACCCGCCAAAAGCGTAAAAAGTGACTTAACAATCAAACTCACAAATCTGTGAGAAAAATGCTTGAATTAGCCAACTTTCCGTGTTAGAATACTTGCTCTGTGGAGGGATGGCCGAGCGGTTGAAGGCGCCTGTCTTGAAAACAGGTTTAGGGAAACCTAACGTGGGTTCGAATCCCACTTCCTCCGCTGCAAAAACCTTAACAATTTGGGGAGGTGCCAGAGTGGACGATTGGGGCCGCCTGCTAAGCGGTTGTCGGAGTAAAATTCGACCTAGGGTTCGAATCCCTACCTCCCCGCCTTCAAAATGCTGCCTTCGGGCAGTTTTTTGTTTAAACGCATGCTATTGACCTTGACTATCCGCACTTTAATCCGATTCCTTAGCCAATGGCTTCGAAACCGTCTAGAATCTAGTATAATTTCAGCATGAACCCTGCTTATAAAAATGCCTCATTTATCCCTTGGCTACCAGCCTTTTTCAGTTTATTAGTAATTGGTGGGGGTGGTTTAGCCTTGGTGCTCACCCAATCGGAACCCACTTTGGGTCCACGCTGGTTGTTCTTTTTCTTTATCATGCTTTTATTTTCGGGCGTGTTTTTACCTTTGGCGTGGTTTATTAACCTACGCTTCCCATCAGACCCACCCGCTAAAAGCATCGTCATCATCCGACAAGCCATCTTGGGAGGGCTGTTTGTGAGCCTTGTGGCTTGGTTGCAAATGGGACGGGTTCTCACCTTGTTGCTCGGCGGTATTGTTCTTATCGTGCTCGTTGTCATCGAGTTCTTTTTGCGTCTTTGGGAACGCAGCCGTTGGAGACCAAGCGAAGAGGCTGAATAATGACTGCCGATTTTCGTCACATCCCATCTGTTGATCAACTTATCAACTCTGAAGATTTAAAAGATGCTTTGCAGACCTTTGGCCATGACTGGACCGTTGCGGCTACCCGCGAAGTGCTAGAATCCTGTCGCGTGGACTTAAAAGCCCAAAAACCTTTACCTAGTCTGGCGGAAATTGTTCAAAAAATTGAGCAAAAGCTGGCTTTGCAATCCCTTCCGGACCTGCAAAAAGTTATTAACGCCACCGGCGTGCTGCTGCACACCAACCTTGGCAGAGCGCCTTTAAGCAATGCTGCTGCAAAAGCTGCCAGTGAGCTAAGTCAAAGCTTTAACACGCTCGAATTTAACCTTGAAACCGGCAAACGTGGCAGCCGCGAAAGCCATTGTGCAGCATTCATCGCCCGTTTAAGTGGCGCCGAAGATGCCTTGGTGGTCAACAACAACGCCGGCGCGGTGCTTTTAGCGCTTAGCGCGCTTGCCAAAGCCAAAAAGGTTGCCATTTCCCGCTCGCAGCTGGTTGAAATTGGTGGCGGCTTTCGCATTCCGGACGTCATGCGCCAATCTGGGGCAAAGCTATTAGAAGTCGGCACCACTAACCGCACCCACCTGCGTGATTATGAGACCGCCATCGCCGAAGGCGCGCAAATGTTGATGACCGCTCACCAAAGCAACTTCCAAATTCTTGGCTTTACCGCTGAACCTGAACTTTCTGACATCGTGGCATTGGCAAAACAAGCACAACTGCCCCTGTATGTTGATCTTGGGTCTGGTTCTTTCGTTAACATGGAAAAATACGGTTTGAGCCATGAGCCAACCGTGCCAGAAACGATTGCCCAGGGTGCTGATTTGGTCAGTTTTTCTGGTGATAAGCTGTTAGGGGGACCTCAGGCGGGAATCCTTGCCGGCAGAAAAGAGCTTATCGACAAATGCCGGCGCCATCCGCTTTACCGCGCGCTGCGACCCGATAAACTGTGTTTGGCTGCCCTCTCTGCTACCTTGTTGCACTATCTAAAAGGGGATTACGAGCTTGAAATCCCGCTTTATCGCATGCTTTCCCAGTCCGAATCGCAGATCAGGCAAAGAGCGCAAGCCTGGCAAAAGCAGCTTGGCACCGGCGAAGTTATTAAAGCTGAATCAACCATTGGTGGTGGCAGTTTACCCGGAGAAACTTTGCCAACCTGGCTTTTACAGCTAAAGCCAAAATCAGCTAATCAGCTGTTAAAAGCTTTACGCGAGCAAAAGCCACCCATTATCGCGCGCATCCAAGACCATAGCCTGGTTTTGGATCCCCGAACAGTTCAAGAAAATGAAGACATCATTGTTACAAATACATTAAAGAAATTGTTAAATTAGAGGAAACATGAAAAAAGACATCGATCAACTTATGCAAAAACACAATGTGGACGTCCTGTGGGTAAGTGGCGCCGCGGTGAATAACCCGGGCATGTACTACCTGACCGGTGGCGGACACATCACGAACGCCGATCTTTTTTACCGCGTCGGACAAAAACCAATCCTCATGCACGGCACCATGGAACGCGACGAAGCCGCCAAAACCGGTTATGAGCTGCTTAGCTACGCCAATTACCCCGTTCAGGATTTGCTCAAGCAAGTTGACGGTGACCTTGCCCAAGCCACGGTCTTGCAATTCAAACAAATCTTAACCGACCTGGGCATCACCAAGGGCAGAGTAATGCTTTATGGAAAAAAGGAAATCAGCAAGGTTCTGCCACTTATCCAAGGTTTGACCAAAGCCTTCCCAGAGATTGAATTTATCGGCGACATGGATGACAAAATTCTGCTGGAAGCACGCGGTACAAAAAGCCCCGATGAAATCGAGCGCATCCGCCAGATGGGCGTCCGTACCACAAGCGTAGTGGGCAAAACAGCGGCATTCCTGCAAAACCACAAGGTGCGCGAGGATGAAGTGCTCATCAAAGCTGATGGCACACCGCTCACCATTGCTGATGTTAAGAGCCAAATTAAACTTTGGTTGGCAGAAGCCGGCGCGGAAGACACCGAAGGCATGATCTTTGCCATCGGTAGAGATGCCGGTGTACCTCACAGCAGTGGCAACCCGGATGACGTCATCTCACTGGGTCGCACCATCGTTTTTGATATTTTCCCGGCTGAAGCCGGCGGAGGCTACTACTATGATTTCACCCGAACCTGGTGCCTGGGTTATGCTTCACCAGAAGTTGAAATGGCACATAGTCAGGTTGCCAAGGTCTATGACACCATCGTCGCAGAGCTCGAGCTTGGCGTCAACGCCGCCCACTTCCAAGCCCGCACCTGCGAGCTCTTTGAGGAAATGGGACACGAAACCATCCGCCAAAACCCACGCCTTGAGCAAGGTTACATACACAGCCTGGGGCACGGTTTAGGGCTAAACGTGCATGAAAAACCGTGGTTCGGACGCAAAGATGATCCCAGCAACGTGCTCCAGATTGGTTCAGTGTTCACCATCGAGCCCGGACTGTATTACCCTGAAAAGGATTTTGGTATCCGAATTGAAGATACCTGGTACGTAAAAGAAGACGGCAGTTTTGAAAAATTTGTGGCATTCCCACGTGATTTGGTGCTGCCAATGAAAGGATAAGCCCATGAGACAAGCCCATTTGCGAGTTTTAGGCATTGAAAGTTCCTGTGACGAAACCGCCGCAGCCATTGTTGAAGGCGGGCGCGTTATTCAGAGCAATGTTGTTGCCAGTCAAATCGACCTTCACGCCCAGTTTGGCGGCGTTTACCCCGAGCTGGCATCACGCGAGCATGTGCGCGCCATCTATCCCACGGTTGAAAACGCCCTCAAAAATGCCCACATGAATTTAAGTGAGGTTGATGCGATTGCGGTTACCCGCGGTCCCGGACTGGCAGGCTCTTTGGTGATTGGCGTTAACATGGCAAAAGCATTGGCACTCGCCAGTGACAAGCCGCTGATACCCGTCAACCACCTCGAAGCCCACATTTACGCCGCGTGGTTACACAAAGCCGGCAGTAAACCCAGCCCCGAGCCAAAATTCCCTCTCATCGCACTCCTGGTTTCTGGCGGACACACCCAACTGGTGCTGATGACCGACCATCTGCAGTATGAGAACCTGGGCAGCACCTTGGATGATGCCGCAGGTGAAGCTTTTGACAAAGTGGCTCGCCTGATGAACCTGGCATATCCCGGCGGGCCTTCCATCCAGGCAGCAGCCGCCGAAGGCGACCCCAATACTTATGATTTCCCCATCGCCAAGCTGGATAATCCTTGGGATTTCTCTTTCAGTGGGCTAAAAACCGCGGTGATGCGCCAGGTGGACGCTTTTAAAGACTTTGCCACCGATGTGCCGGTTGCAGATATTGCCGCCAGTTTTCAGGCAACCGTTGTGGAAACCCTTTTTAGCAAAACAATGGCTGCCGCCGAAGCCTACAAGGCTAAAGAAATCATCGTTGCTGGTGGAGTAAGTGCCAACAAAGCCTTGCGCGAAGCTTTCCGCGCGCAAAAGAAATTCAAAGTGCACATCCCCCACATCAGCCTTTGCACCGATAATGCCGCCATGATCGCTGCTGCCGCGTACAGGCATTTGATCGCTGGCGAAACTTTTGAGCTCGATTTCGATGTGCTACCCAACTGGCCACTTGCTACAAAGGCTTGAATCCCAGGCGCTATTGACCGACAATAGAAGTGAAAGAAAACAAAAGGCACTGGAGATAAAATGTACGCACAATTAACCTGGAAAGAAGACCAACACTTTGAAGGCACCGCCACAACCGGCCATTTGATTGACCTGGATGTTCCCGCTCCGCAAGGTGAGAAAAACAAAGGCTTTACGCCCATGGAACTGATGGCAATGGGTGCAGCAGGATGCACTAGTATGGACGTACTCAGCATCCTCAAAAAACGTCGTGTGGATATACGCGGGTTCCAAGTCAAAGTAGAAGTTGAACGCCGCGATGAGATCCCACGCGTGTTTACCCATTTACACTTCATTTACACCGTGACCGGCAAGGATATCAAACTTGAAGATGTGGAGCGCGCTGTGCAACTCTCTGAAGACAAGTATTGCCAGGGCATCGCCATGATGCGCGCCAGTGGCGCCGGCATCAGCAATGCCATCGTTATCAAGCAAATTGAAGACTAAACCGCCCAAACACATCACACAATGCTGAATTAAAAGCATTGGTTCAAGCTAATCAAACAGAATGACCAGTAATCCTCAAGGAACTGGTCATTCTTTGGTATACTCTAAGGTATCAAACTCGGTTTTTACGGGTAAAAAGGATCGCGACTTAATGAACGAAAAACTGAAAGAAACCCTCCTTTCTATCTTACCCATCACCCTCATGGTGCTCCTCATCCATTTTAGCTCGGTTGCTACGCTTGATTCAACCTTATTAACCCGCTTTTTGCTGGGAGCTTTATGTATGATGATTGGTTTTCCGCTGTTTTTGCAAGGCGTGGATATGAGCATCGTGTTGATGGGCGAGCACATGAGTGGCGCGCTGGTCAAATCAAACAAAATGTCCATCGTCATCATTGGTGGCTTTATCCTCGGCTTCCTGGTCAATGCCGCTGAGCCAGACGTGCACATATTCTCGCGGCAATTTGCCGACCTGACCATGGAAGGCTTAAGCCACTGGATCTTTGTGCTCATCATGTCAGCAGGTTTTGGCACGATGGTTGCCTTTGGGCTGCTGCGCATCATTCGCAACGTAAAAATGCGCTTTTTTGCCGCAGCGGTATTGCTTTTGATGCTTGTCCTACTCATGTTCACTGCCGAAGAATTCATTGGCGTAGCCTTTGATACATACGGTGCCACGACCGGAGCTATTGCAACGCCTTTCCTTTTGGCACTCGCCATTGGTGTTTCATCCAAAACGCGAAGAAGCACAGAAGAAGCCGCGGAATCCTTTGGTATCCTGGGTATCGGCTCGGTTGGCGCGGTGCTTGCCATTCTGGTGCAAGGCATCTTGATGAAAGGCAAACCCATTGCTCCCCCACCAGATGCCGCAGCGATGAGTGCAGACGCGCTCAATCATGGGCAATTTTTTCTCAAAAACCTGGTTGAGACCGTTAAAGAAGTTTCATTGGGGCTTTCACCCATCTTAATCAGCTATGCCATTGCCGCCATGTTTTGGATCAAGCCCAAAAAACGCGAGTTGCGGCGCATTGTGCTGGGTGCCATTGTGACCTTCCTGGGCTTGGTTGTTTTCCTTTCTGGCGTCTACTTTGGCTTTTTGGAAGCCAGCAAAGACCTGGGCATGCAGCTCGCTCAAACCGGGCGCATGTGGATACCGCTGACGGTTGGTGGTTTGTTTGGGCTGGTAACCGTTTTTGCCGAACCCTCCGTGCACATCCTCAACGCCCAAATTGAAGAAGAAACCATGGGCTCCATCCGCAAACGCACTGTTTTGTGGACCTTGGCTATTGGTGTTGCCCTCGCAGTAACCCTCAGTGTTTTGCGTATTCTCATCCCTGAGTTCAAAATTGTGCACATGCTCATACCAACTTTAATCGCTGCCATTGCTCTTTGCTTCCTGGTTCCCGATATATTCATCGGTATCGCCCTGGACGCTGGCGGGGTTGCCTCAGGCACCATGGCAGCCGCATTCATCCTGCCCTACGCGCAAGGACTGGCAGAGCATACCGAAGGTGCCTCACAATTGATTGATGGCTTTGGCATTATCGCCTTTATTGCTTTTGTGCCAATTCTAAGTTTGTTGGCTCTGGGGCTCATTTACCGAATCAAGGCAGGCAAATCTGCCAATGCTAAAGATAACTAAATGTGGCATTAAATAGAGTGAGTTGATATGGATAAAGAAATAACAGAAACCTTAAAAACACCTAATACCCTTATGGTAGGTGTGGTAACCCGTGGGCAAGGCAGTCGCATGATGAACTTGCTTCGCCGCAGAGGTGCCCACTACGCGGTGTGTACTTTTGCTGAAGGCACCGTTCCAGGGCATATCCTCAAGATGTTGCAACTGGCTAAGACCAAAAAGGAATTGGTGCTTGCTTTTATCAACGACGAGATCGAAGACAACTGCTATCGTGGTTTAAGTATGGATCTCAAAATTGAACAACCTGGACATGGTGTGGCATTCTCAATTCCCCTGTGTGGCAACCCAACAGCACCGGAAAAAACCGAACTTTCTGGCGCCTTGATCATTGTTGACAAAGGCAAAGGCGAAGACGTGCTGGATGTTTTTGATGACCTGGGCTTACGCGGTGGTACTATGCTAAGCGCTTATGGCGGCGCGTCCATCGCAAAGATCTTGTTCGATATGCCCGTGCAGCCTGAAAAAGAAGTTGTCTTCCTGGTTACTCCGAGTGAAAAAATAAAAGAAATGCTCACTTCCCTCGAAACGGAACTTCAAATGAGCGAACCAAATCAAGGAATCGCGGTAACCTTTGCGATATCCCGCTCAATTGGACTTTTTACTGAGGCGAAGAAAGGAAGCTAATATGACAAAACAAATGTTACTCATTAGCGTGCCTCTTGGCAAAGCCGAACGTGTTGTGCAACTTGCCACGCAAGCTGGTGCAAGTGGCGCCACCATTTTGCACACGCGCGAAGGTTTTGCTGAGCCCAAGGCCTTTCAATTAGAGCCACAACGCGATCTGGTGATGATTGTAACCAGCCCTGAAATCCGCGCTGGCATCGAAGAAAGCGTTCAACAAGGCTTTGACCAAACCATAGAATTTTATTGCTTGCCTATCATTGATTCGGTAGGTTTAGACCGTGGTTTACCCATAAAAGAATAAGCTTACTCACCACAGCTGGTTCAAAATTGCCTGGTCACACATCGCCGTTTTGAGCCAGCTTTTTGTGTATCAAGAAAACTGGTAAAATAGTCTTTGACAACGCTTATGAATAAGAATCATAAATTTTTACTCGTTATAGTCCTGCTCATTTTCCTTGCCGCCTGCGGCAAAGAACTTGCTGTTCCAACAGAGTTACCTGCCCCGCAGGTCTCTTTGGGTGAACAAGGCACCCCCGAAACGCCGATAAAGCCAGATAAACTGGAAACTGAAACCAAGGAAATTGACGAAAGCAATCAGCCAGACAGCCCCTTACCTCCTCCGCCTGAGCACCGCACCCATTACAAACTGGACTTAATCCTGGATTATTATTCGAAGTATGGCACGGTTAGTGAAAACATCACCTACATCAACCGCAGTAACAAAGCGATGGATGAGATCTTGTTGCTGGTTCCCCCGCGAGACTTTCCAGATTCTTTTACTTTACAGGCACTCACTGGCGAGCATGTCAGCAGCTACCGTGACGAAAGCGCGCGCACTTGGGTAAAACTTGACCCGCCCTTGCAACCTATGGAGACCACCCACCTCAATCTCCTCTTTAAACTGCGTTTTCCCCTTCATGAAGGCATTTTTGGGCACACCAACCGCCAACTGAACATTGCCGACTGGTATCCCTTTATTCCACCTTATGACCCCGAAACCGGCTTTCTGGCTCACAATCGTGTAACAGATACTGATAACATCATAGTGGGCGAGTACCTCGTTCAAGAAATTGCTGACTTTGATGTGAGCTTGAAGCTCATCAATCAACCAGAGCTCATCGAAGTTGCTGCCAGTGCGCCAGCGGAAAAACGGGATGATGTCTTTTACTATTCGCTGCCTTTGGCGCGAGCATTTGCCTTCTCGGTGAGTGATAGTTACTTTGAGCATGAAATCGTGCATAACGGCACCCGCATCCGCACCTACATGTTTATGAACAACAAGGATAAAGGACCTGCACTCTGCGAAATTGCGCGCAAATCGCTGGAACTGTTCGAAGAGCTCTTTTACCCCTACCCACGTGAAATGATTTCCATCGTTGCCGGCGACTTTTTGCACAATATGGAAATGGATGGCATGTTTATGCTAAGCCACAAAGTAATCGATTTCTATATTGACGGCGAGAAAAACAATTTGACCATCCTCACACCTCACGAACTCTCGCACCAATGGTTTTACAGCTTAATTGGCAACAACAGCGTAGAAGAACCCTGGCTTGATGAATCCCTGGCAACCTATATGGAACTGCTCTATTTTGAACGCTATCACCCGGAATCAGTGGATTGGTGGTGGCGCAACAGGGTGTTTCAATACGATAACAGTGGCTATGTAAACTCAGACATCCACATTGAAGGCGGTTACCCAAAGTATCGCGCGGCTGTATATCTGAATGGAGCAAAATTTATGCGGGATCTCCGCCAAATCGTTGGCGATGAAGCCTTTTTTGCCGCACTTAAGGATTATGCCTACGCGAATACCTGGCGCATTGCCAGTGGAAAAGACTTTTTTGACGCCTTCGCTAAGCACAGTAACGCCAACCTTAGCGGGCTCCTCAACCAATACTTTCGTGATTAAGAAAAAAGCGGTTCTCATAAATGAGATATAATCTATCGTTAGTTTTAACTTACATTGCTGGTTATTCCAGGCAATAACAAGGAGTTATGATGAGTAACTTAGATGAAAACAAAACAGGCAATTTAGCTGGATCTGACATTTCCAGTAAAAACAAACAAGACACAAACCCGGAAAAGGCTAAAAAGCCTTTTTACAAAGAACCTATGGTTCTTGCAGCAATGGGGCTTATCTTATTGGCGCTCATTTTCGTGGCAGTTTGGGTAATTAAATCCAGAAATGACAAGCTAAACGAACTAGCCTCTGCAACCCCAACCCACGACAATCATGCAACGCCTTTTGTTAAAAAGGTTACATCACCTCCAACAGTCCCACCAACAGAAATGCCAACGGTGGAAATTGTGGCAACCCCAGAACCCCGTACGGAAGTAATCACATATATTATCCAGGAAGGCGAAACGCTTATCGATATCGCTGAAAAGTTTGGTATTTGGCCAGATACCATTCTCTGGGCAAATCGCTACGAATTGGGCACGGAAGTGCGCGACTATACAGCAGGCAAGCAAATCTTTATTTTGCCGGTAAACGGTGCCTACCATAAATGGCATGAGGGTGAAGGACTAAACGGCGTTGCCAAATATTACAACGTAACCGCGGATGACATCATCGATTATCCCGGCAACAAGCTCGACCGCAGCACTTTGGGTTCAACCTCATCGCCCAATATCCCAGCGGGAACGCGGTTGGTTGTGCCAGGCGGCACGATTTCTGATTATTTCGCGGATGATGCCTTGCTCTACTATGCTGCGGTGAAAAAAATCCGCTCATTGCCTTTGGGCACTCCCGAAACGCATCCTGAACCACGTCAAGAACTAATCGCTTACAAAGCCCAAGAATCTGACTCAATCTTTAGCATCGCGGAATCGTTTGGCTTAGAGCCGGAAACCGTGCTGTGGGCAAACCGTTACATCATCGGTGACACCCCTGACGGCATTAGCCCCGGACAATTACTCATGATTTTGCCTGAAGATGGTGTTTTGCACGCTTGGTCCTATGGTGAAGGATTAAACGCGGTTTCCCGTGCTTATGGCGTAAGCCCTGAAGAGATTCTGGCAGAGCCGATGAACCAGGTTGACAAAGAAGAGATTGGTGATTTTAGCCTGCCAAGTATCGCCACGGGTACTTTCTTCTATATCCCTGGTGGCAAGGGCTCTACGCCCAACTGGGTTTCATACGTTTCTGTGCCAAATGATCCTAGTTTACGCCGTGCGAATGTTTCATATCTTGGCGCATTCTCGTGTTACAGTTCATCCACCTTACAAGGCAGTGGATCATGGCAATTACCAACCGGAAGCAAATATATTTCTGGTTATGAGTACAACCCGCCAGTGCACAACGGTTTGGACTACGGTGGTAAACCCGGCACGCCTTTGATGGCTGCTGACAGTGGTGTCATCATTTACGCCGGTTGGTCGGACCGTGGTTATGGCAACACGGTTGTCATTGATCACCTCAACGGCTACATCAGCCTTTATGCGCACATTTTGGATGGCGGCATCAATGTCTTGTGTGGTCAAGCCGTGTATGGCGGTACCGTTATCGGCTATATGGGATCAACGGGTAAATCAACCGGTGCGCATCTGCACTTTGAAATCCGTTATAACGGCTCACCCGTCAACCCTCACAGCTTTGGCCTTTAGGCATCAAAGCAAATAAACAAAATAAAAAGCCAGCTTAGCTAAAATGCAAGCTGGCTTTTTTTCTATGAAGGTTGAATTCAATCATCCACTCAAGGCTGATTGTTTGGCAAGAGCTCACCATCCAAAGGCGTCCAACCAGAAAGGGTAAAAGGCAGCGCGTCCAGCGTGGCGGGCATCCATTGCCCATTGTATTTTCTGGCAACTTGCAGTCCCAGGTTGCTGATTTTATCTGCCACACAATTGGCTCTGCCTAGCTGATTGCCTTGCAGTAGAACCTCATCCTGCGTTGCGCGACCATCGTTCGCCAAGGCAGTGTACACCACCACCCAACCAGTGCGCTCATCACCATCGCCATCCAAATCAAGCACAACGGTGCCAAACTCACTGCGTGCCACAATTCCATCTGCCACGGCAATCGTGGCGGAATTTGTGCGGCTACATATTTGACTGTCGCCAGTCGGCGTAAACAAAATGGAAGACCATGTTTTTCCAGAAGCCCAAATGCTTTCTTCAACCCCAGCAAAAGACCATACACCAGGCTCCATAAAAGGCAAAATCATCTCCGGTTGCCTAAGACTACCCGGTATTTGCCCTTCCTCATTTTGCCAGGGGTTGCCAAACATCCCCATGTAGGTTCGTGCCAAGCCATCCGGACCAATCGCTTTTTGGTAAGCATCCCCTTCCAGAAGTTTGGAAAAGTACACATGGAACGCGACTGTTGCCGCATTTTGCCAGGGGTCAATATTTTCAACCAAGCCATCTCTGCCCACAAACTGCTCAAGCTTCATGTTGCTGTAATCGTAAAAAGCAGCGTTTAAGGCATTTGCCGCATGCGAAAGCTGCGCCATGAAATTGGACTGAACATGTCTAAAGCCCAAAAGTCCAGCCTCCACGTTCAAGGGCTTTTCAGGCTGGCTAAGGGCACCGGTTTGAAACTCAATCAAGACCAACAATACTCTCGGACTAATGCTGAACCTTTGGGCAAAATAGTTGATGATTTGTGACGCGGTTTTTGTCTGCCCATCAAGTTTTGCGCTGTAATTTTTAAACCAACCAGGCGTTGAGCTGAGAAAAGTTTCAACGTCAAAACCGATTGAAGCCGGGCCATTAACAAATAGAGCATCCGGCAAAATCTGATACGAACTACCCCAAAAAGGTTTGTAATAAATGGGCATTTTCATCGCATAGCCCTGAGGCAAGGTGGTGATGTCTTTTGGGATTTCAGGGTTATGAAAAAGAATTTCGTGTTTCGCGCAACCAAACCGCCATGCAAGGTAAGCCAGATTGTCACCACTTTGCACGGTATAGTCCACCAGCGTGCCTGGCGTATAAACCGGACGTCCTGTGGATGTGCTTTCTATAATGGGTGTTTCAGGTTGTTCTTGTTCAGGTGGTGTAACAATATATTGCGAACGACTGGGCACGCAAGCAATCAAAACGCTTAGGAAAATAATCAGAAAAATCGCGCATGAGAGAGCGTTGGAAAACTTTTTCACGTGTTTATCCCATAGAGTAAATGCCCTTAACGTTGGATCTCCGAAGATTCATCGCCGGTTACATCCGCTCTAACAATCTCGTTGCCTTTGACTAGCCAACCGCCGGTTGAAATGGGGTTCCACACAGCACGCCAACCGCTCAAAACAAATGGCATTGGACCATCAGCGACCACCCACTCACCATTATATTTTCGGGTAATGTGCAGGTGGGTTCCAGTAGAGATACCACCCTCACAACTCGGATGACCAATGCGATCACCCGCGTTCACCCAGGTTCCCAGTGGAATGCGATTGCGCGTGGCAATATGCAAGTAAACAATAACCCAACCGGTTTGCTCATTTCCGTCACCGTCCATATCCACAACAACGGTACCATCTTCAGAACGAACCACCAAACCTTCAGATGAAGCTGTAACCCATGAATAGCTGTCCACACAGCCCGCTTCTAACTTGGGTGGAGCAAAGTCAAGTGCTGCTCTCACATTGGCAGCGCCCCAGGCTGCGTGAGGTCCGTTGGTTAATTTCCAGCGGATACCAGCTTCAAAGGGCAAAAGGAGTTCGGGTTGGACCACGTCAGAGCTAATCAATGGCTCATGTATGGCAGCGATACGCCATGGATCACCAAACATGTAATCATAAAGCGCGGGCAGGTTGTTTTCACCATAGATTTTTGCCTCCCAGTCTGCTCTGGTGTTTTGGCTGGCAAAAAATTGCATCAAGGCAACGCTACCAGGGTTGAGTTCGGCAGCCAGGCGCAAGGTTTGACCATCTCTAAAAGTCAAGACAACGGTGCGACCTTCGCGCCAGCCGTAATAACCTTGCCCTAAAATACCCGCGGCTTGTTCTAATTGGAAAAACAATCCAGGTTTATCAATTTTTCTAATGCCCAAAGGAAATGCTTTTGCATTAGGTGAATTAGGACTTCCATAAACCCAGCCACTTTCATATTCCAGCAATGCCAACAAAAGTTTGGGGTGGATTGAGAACTCGCGGGATACCTTTTCAATAATTTGTGCGCCGTTCATCACGCCCAGGTCATAAACCTGCTCGCTAAACTGGGCTAAATACCCGCCAGCATTGTTTACAAAGGTTTCGATGTCAAAACCAACGGCAGAAGGTGAATTGACAACCTCACTGTCTGGAAAAACTTTTTCATTAGATGTGGTTTCGCCCAAGCGACTGTGCACAAAAAGCACCTGACCTTCAGGGATTAGTTGGTCTGGCTCGAATTGTGGTCGGCTCAATATTTCATCCACACGCACACCAAAGCGAACCGCCAAAACACCGATGCTATCGCCACTTTGGGCAAAATAGGTTGTTGGCACGCTTTCGATATAGGCATTCAAGCGTTCCTGGGTTGGTTGAGTGGGATCCTCTTCAGCCGCTTCACTCTCTTCCTGATTAGGAACCGCTGTTTCCAAAGCAACTGATGCGGTGTCAAGGTTTTCTTCGGCTTCTTCGTGGATCTCAGCCGCTTCACCTGCTTCCAGGGCTTGCTGAAGCTTGCTGGCATCCAATTTTGGATTAATTTCAAGCAATCCGGCAGAGGGCACGTCATCAATCATGGCCGCTTGTGGTGAGCGATTACGCCCAACCTGGAAAATAAAGGTCCCAAGCACAATAAAGGTAATGGCAGACCACACTAATAGAATGCGCTGCCTGGTTTGCCTTCTTTTCGCTTTTTTCTGTTCGTTTTTACGACTAGCGTCCAATTTCGTTGAAATGGGAACGGCCATTGTAAGCTTCAATTCTCTTTCCATTTTTTTCCAAGTATCCATTATAAGCTGTTCCTGAGCTGTATGCTATCCAGCCTCCTAAATTGAAAGGTACTGCGCCGTATGCATCTACCCAGATCCCGTTGTAGCGTCTTGCAATATGAAAGTGCGTTCCGGTGCTATAACCGCCTTCACAAGAGGAAACACCTATTACATCTCCTGCTGCAACTTGCGTGCCAGTTGCTATTCTTCCTGATGATCCCACATGAATATAATGCACCGTCCATCCGGTTTGCTCTGACCCATCGCCATCCAAATCCAAAACCACAAAACCCACATCCGAACGTGTGATGACCCCGTCTGCCACTGCCAAAATTGGTGCGTAGCTGGTGAAGCAACCAATATCATCATCATTTCCGGGTGGAGCAAAATCAAGCGCCGTCCAGGGGCTACCAACGCCCCAACCGTAATGCGGCCCGCTGGTGAAATACCAGGTATCGCCATGCGCTAAGGGCAAAATAAATTCAGGTTGCACCAAATCCTCAGGCAATTGGCTTTCAGCGCTAAAGGCAAAGGGATCCCCAAAGAGCTTTTGATAGGTTGCATAAAGTCCGGTTTCTGATACCGCCTCAACAAACTGAAAATCATACATATAACGAGCATAAAGGTTTTGAATGCCCGCGGTTGCCGGGTTGATGGTTGGTGCGATGCGATAAACCGTTTCATCATAAAGGCTCCACGTGCTCAGATAGCCCTTTGGCCATGCCGTGTAGCCACCCATTAAGCGATCAGCGGCCCAGTCAAGGTACTCCCAAAGGCCATCCAGTTTGTGATCTTTATAGCCAAAGGGGTAAAGCTTAGTCTCTGCGCTCACATTTTCCTGGGTCAACCAACCGCCGTGGTATTCCAAAATAGCCAGGAGCAAGCGTGGGTTCACCGCGTTTTGGTCAGCCACCATTTGCACAACTTCCGCGCCGGTATAGGTACGCCCGTCCCAAAAAGTTTCTTTAAAACGGCTCAAAGCCCCATTAAACTGGTTGACAACGTCAATAGTGTCAAAATCTTTTAATGATTCGCCATAAACCAATTCAGAATCCGGGATGATTTTGAAATCAGAGCCAAAGGGATTGCGGTTGTCAGGCGGAATAATCAGTTTTTGATCTGGGTACAAAACTTTTAGGCTCACCCCTGGGTTTGCGTTCACAATTTGCCCAACCGAAACGCGATGTCGCACAGCAATGGCGCCAAGATAATCACCCTCTTTTACGGTGTAAGTAATGTTCTCAGTACGCTCTGCCTCGTTCAAAAAGGCTGTGTTTGGCGTTGGCGTGGCTTGCTTTGGAGCAAGTGTAAGCGTAACCTGAGGCACAGCGCTGGCTTCAAGGTCCTCAGAAGATGGCGAACTATCCTCAGTTTCAATCAATCCCGCATAGCTTTGCGGTGTTGCCGCCTTCCAGGGTTCAAAGGATCTCGAAACCCGCACACAGCCCGAAAGGACTAAGCTAATCACGATGATGGTGATGAATATTTTGATGGTCAATTTTTCATGATTCATAAGCAAAAGATCTTTATTTTTGTTGTGTTTAAGTATGCATTTTTCATGCCAGGCTCAGGTTTTTTGTTAGCGGAAAACATTGACTATTTTGAGATTTGCGCTAAAATAAACATCCTAGCCGAAGTGGCGGAATTGGCAGACGCGCTACGTTCAGGGCGTAGTGGGCACAGTGCTCGTGAGGGTTCAAGTCCCTCCTTCGGCATCCTTAATAAAAGTTGTAGCAAACACTACAACTTTTTTATTATCTGGTTTATCATCTTTTTCAAGCTTTTTGGATGGTACAATAGTTGCAGCAATAAACATGATGGAAAAAATCAAAAACGCCTTCTCAAAAATCAATTGGACAGACAAACGCCTCATCGCGATTGTTATTGTCGTGTTGCTCGTTTTTTTGATGATGGGTTTCAACAATCGTCTCATCAACATGAACCGCCTTACCAAACAAGAAAACATCCTGCAAACGCGCATCGCTGGCTTGGAAAGCACCAAAATCGCCGTGGAAGAGCGCATTGCTTATGCCACGTCTGAAGTCGCATTGGAAGAATGGGCTCGCGAGAGCAATCACCTCATTGAACCTGGCGACCAAGCCATTGTGCTGATTGCGCCGGATAAAATACAGGCAACGCCAACCCCAATGCCTACTCCAGAAGAAAAAACCAGCTTAAGCAATTTTGAAACCTGGAAACTCCTTTTGTTTGGAGAGGACTAATCCCTTGGAAGAAACCAGACCAAAGAAACGTTTTGTGCTGCCTGCGGAACTTTCGCTTCTGATAGGTTCCGTGTTGCTGACCTTTAGCGTCATCCTGGCACGCACCAGCAATTTCGGTGTGGCTGTACTCACCAGTGTGCCTTTTGTGCTCTCACAGAAGTTCACCCGTATCAGTGCCGGCACCTGGAACACAGTCATCATGATCCTGTTGCTCATCATACTCATTGTCCTAACCAAAAAGAACATCAAAGCTGCGGCAATGTCTTTAGCGCTCTCTTTCGTCTTTGGCTGGTTGATTGACCTTGCCATTTGGCTGCTTTCCGGACTGCCAACCAACATTGGCTGGCGCATTGCCTATTACATCATCAGCTTTTTTGCCATTCCAATGGGCATCACCCTTTTCGTCAAATCCGGTTATCCAATGTTGCCTTTTGACAGTTTTGTGCGGGACATGAGCAGCTATTACGGCTGGAAATTTAGCCTGACCAAAACAGTTTTTGATATCATTTTCGTCACTTTTTCGGTGCTCTTTTCGCTCTTTGCCTTGGGTGGTTTGCGCGATGTTGGTGTTGGCACGATTATCAGTGCTGTGTTTACTGGCTTTGTGATCAAACTCTATTCGCAGGCATTAGACAAGGTGATGGTTGTGGAACCCTGGTTCCCAAAGTTTCGTGCTTTTTTCAGCAACCCAAACCAAGAAAACGCTGAAATTAAATAATCTTTATTGACGACACTTCTTAGCCTATGGTAATATATAGGAAGCCCATGGCTATTTTTTTTACAAAGGAGAAAAAGAGATTAGCAGTAAACAAGAACATCGTATTAATCAGCGCATCCGCAGCGAACAAGTTCGATTAGTGGATGAAAATGGAGAAAACGCCGGAATCGTAGATATCGCCTATGCCTTACGTCGCGCCGAAGATGTTGGGCTTGATCTGGTCGAAATCGCCCCAAACGCCAAACCACCCGTAGTTAAAATCATCAACTATAGCAAGTTCCTTTATGACAAAGAAAAGAAGGAACGCGAAGCCCGCAAAGCCCAAACCAAAGTGGAAATCAAAGAAATCCGCTTACGCCCAAAAACAGGTGATCATCACCGGGGTTTCAAGGTTAAGGATGCACGCCGCTGGCTGACGAGTGGCATGAAGGTGCGCGTTACGATCCGTTTTAGAGGCAGAGAGATCACCTACCCTGAATTAGCACTGGAAGACCTGCGCGAAATTGCCGAGGAACTGGCAGACGTGGCAGATGTTGAACAAGCTCCAAACATGGAAGGACGAACCATGTTTATGATGCTGGTGCCTAAAAAGAATTAGGTTTTTCTAAACCTGCCCTATTGACTTTATAGAATTTCTGGTATAATCCAAGTTTGGTATTTAAGCAGCGGCTGAGTACGTTTTCAGTCGCTGAAAATTTTCTTAGAGGAGTTTAATCGTGGCCCGCAAAGCAAGTAGTGGAAAATATAAACTGAAAACTCATAAGGCAACGTCTAAACGCTTTAAAATGACCGGTTCAGGAAAAGTCATGCGCACAAAGATCGGTAAAGGTCACTTGCGCCGCAACACTTCCAAACGAACCAAGTATTTGCTCGCCGAAACCCTTGAGGTAACCTCCAGCGGTATCGTAAAGCACATCAAGCGCTTAGCACCCTATATGAGCAAAAGGGACTAATTTAGAGCCCTGTCGAACCGTTTTTTAGTGGCTGCTGGGTGTTTATAACAAGATCTGATTAATCTGACGCCCAGGGGACCGCAAAGGAGTAAAAAATATGGCTAGAGTTAAAACTGGACCCATCCGAGCACGTCGACACCGTCGCTTGGTAGCCCAAAACAGAGGGTACGAAGGTACCCGAAGCAAACTTTTTAGACGCGCCAACGAAACCTTCATGAAGGCTCAGTGGTACGCCTATAACGACCGCCGCAACCGCAAACGCGACCTGCGCCGGCTTTGGATTTCACGCATCAACGCTGCTGCCCGTATCAACGGCACCACTTACAGCAAACTGATCGCGGCTTTACGCAATAGCGATATCATCCTCAACCGCAAGGTTTTGGCTGACCTCGCCGTGCGCGACCCACAGGCTTTTACCGCCGTGGTCGAGACCGCGCTTGCCTAAGAATCCGAAAACAACCGTCTAAGAAAAAAACCAAAACCCCGTTTGACGGGGTTTTTTCTTTAACAATGTATTTTGCAGAAGCTTTAACCCTTAAAACCTGCTTTATAAATCTGCTTACTGAGCCATCTCAAAGATTATCTTTTTCCTGCTTCCTGAGACGTCCCCGGTCTATACACCCCGCCGAAGGTTTAATTACTGCCTTTGTGTCGGCGAGGACGCCTCCACAAGCGAATTTAGCTCGATGTCGCCGGTGCCCTCATCGTGCGTGCTTAACTCGATGTCGCCGGTGTCCTCACCGTGCGACGTAAATGGGACATGAGTAAGGTATTACATTTGAACCCATCTCAAAGATTTTCTTTTTCCTGTTTCCTCAGGCGTCCCCGCCGAAGGTCCAATCGCTGCCTTTGTGTCGGCGAGGACGCCTCCACAAGCTATTATTCATTTTGTTTTTTTTGATTTGATGTCGCCGGTGTCCTCACCGTGCGACCATGATACCTAAATCCCACTTCCTTTTAAATCGCAAATCGTCGAGAAGCTTCTTAATCAAATACTTTACCTATTTAACTTTTATGTTCCATGAGCCCTTCGGTGAGACACCGAGGGCATCAATCCCCTCGATGTCGCCAGTGCTGCTTGCGTGCAGACCTCTTTTGTCTGCGCCCACCGTGCGACCTAGATGTAACATCGGTAGGGATTGCATTTGTTCCCATAATCCCGATTTTTCTTTTCCTGCTTCCTGAGGCGTCCCGCCGAAGGTCCAATCGCTGCCTTTGTGTCGGCGAGGACGCCTCCACAAGCTATTATTCATTTTGTTTTTTTTGATTTGATGTCGCCAGTGTCCTCACCTTGCATGCTTAACTCGATGTCGCCGGTGTCCTCACCGTGCGACGTAAATGGGACATGAGTAAGGTATTACATTTGAACCCATCTCAAAGATTTTCTTTTCCTGCTTCCTGAGGCGTCCCGCCGAAGATTGCCCTTAACCGCCCATTTCATCAACCGCTTCCTGAGGCGTCCCGCCGAAGGTCTAGTAGCAGTCATTGTGTCGGCGAGGACGCCTCCACAAGCGAGTTTAACTCCCTCCGGTGAGACACCGCGGGCATCAATCTACTCGATATCGCCGGTGCTGCTTCGTGCAGACCTCTTTTGTCTGCGCCCACCGTGCGACCTAAATGAAACATGGGTAAAAAACTACATTTGAACCCATCTCAAAGATTTTCTTTTTCCTGCTTCCTGAGGCGTCCCGCCGAAGGTCTAATTACTGCCTTTGTGTCGACGAGGACGCCTCCACAAGCGATTTTAGCTCCCTCCGGTGGGACACCGAGGGCATCAATCCGCTCGATGTCGCCGGTGTCCTCACCGTGCGACCTAAATAAAACATGGGTAGGGAATTACATTTGATCCCATCTCAAAGATTTTCTTTTTCCTGCTTCCTGAGGCGTCCCCGCCGAAGGTCCAATCGCTGCCTTTGTGTCGGCGAGGATGCCTCCACAAGCGAGTTTAACTCCCTCCGGTGGGACACCGAGGGCATCAGCAGAAAGCATAGAGAAATGGCTTAAACTAACAAAATATCTTAGCTAATAATCGCTTAAATCTAACTTTCTGTTTCAGCCTTGAGTCTTTGGTGAACCGCATCTATCAACTCAACCAAACTTTCCGCATCACTACAAGTCAGAAGTCGCTTCATTTCCTCCCTGGGCAGATTATAAGGCTCTAAATATGCTTTTAAATACTTCCTAAAGGGCATAATCGCGTTTTCAGGATTGATTTCCAGCATCTGCCTGAGCTGATATTTAGCCAGGTAAAAAACCTCCTCCATGGGTACTTCCTCACGATCACGCCAGGAAAAGAGCCATGGATTGGCTTTTGCCGCACGCCCAATCATCACCGCGTCACAACCAGTTTCCTCAAACATGCGTTTTGCCTCAGCCACCGTCGTCACACTGCCATTCCCGATTACCGGTACGGGCATGGCGCGTTTTAATATGCCAATATGCTCCCAACGCACCGTTTTTCCAAATGCCATCTTGGTAGTACGTGCGTGCATGGCGACCGCTTTTGCGCCACGTTCTACGGCAATGGAGGCAATCTCCAGATAGTTCATACTATTGTCGTCCCAACCCAAACGGATTTTAACCGTCACCGGGATGCTCACCGCTTTGCAAACCTGCTCAAAAATTTGCTTGACCAATTCGGGGTTCTTCATACATGCCGAGCCAGCCCCACGACCAGCCACGGTGCGCGCCGGGCAACCCAGATTGACGTCAATCATATCCGGCTTAAATCTTTCTTCAATGTAAGCCGCGTTTTCTGCCATGCGCCCAGCGTCGTTATCCAGAATCTGGGCAACGAATGGACGTTCTTCTTCATGATAAAAAAGCCGTTTGCGCTGATACACCTTGGAATAGGCAAAATCAAGCGTATTGATAAACTCCGAAACAGAGTAAGCCGAACCCAATTGGCGGGTTATGCGCCGAAAGGTGGCATCCGAAAGCCCATCCATCGGAGCCAGAATCAGACGTCCATGGATGGGGATGTCTCCAATATAAAAATCCGGCTTGTTTTCGATATCAGCCATTTATTATCTTAAACCAAAGTAAAGGGTCACAATCTCTTTGGCGCGTGCCACAAACCTGACTTTACCATCATTTTCAAGTTCTAAGTCTTCCATAAAGCTTTCGTCCAGCATCACCCGTGCCACGCTCTTTGCCGGCATTCGCGTCTGCAAGTGAACCTCAATGGTGCTTTCACTCAGGTTGACACCTCGCACGATGTAACCCTCCTGATTTTCGGCTTCTTTCACCGCGGTGATATAAAATTCAGGATGATCAACGGACAACATTTCGCCTTCAGAGGGCAGATCACCTGCCGCTGGAACAGCCACAACCGTCTTAAACTCGGTTTGGAAGGCATATGCCAAATTCCTGGCTTCCTGACTATTGCCGGTGTGAGGAATGAGGCGCAACTTAGCAAACATCGTACCCAGCTCATGCGCATCGGGTGTTTCAAATCCAGGTCCGGCATGCCCACGCCGGTTAAACAAATCTGAGCGGGAAAGCCAGCCCACCGAGCGTAGCATCGTTATTGAGATCTGCGCGTAGTCCGTGCCCTCTTTTCGCGTTACCGAAACTTCTGGCAAACCTTGGTTGGCAATCATCAAAGCTTTGTTTTCACCCAACACGTCCACAAAAGCTGCCTGGGGAACCTCCGGTCTGGGATGCTCACTCCAGGTCTCATCAAAAGCAGGCAAGTCGATTGGGCGCTCCACAATATCGAAATGCACATCATAAAGCACCTTTTTAATCGGAAAATCGATACCAAAGTGCATTTCCAAACGATGATCGCGCGCCTTGTTTTCAAAGACATATTCCAGGTCTAAGACTGGCAAATCATCATGCAAATTCAAAATCAGCAAGCCCTTATTACGGATGAAATCCTGCGATCGGTCGCGGGTTTCATCATCCAGTCCATCAGGCAATGCCATTTCAAAGCGAATGGCAATCGCTTTTGTGCCGGCACTGTTCAGCGTGTAAAACTCCGAAAAATCAACAGTATAAAGCGATTGGTCTTTGGTTGGGGTAAAGTTATACTCATCACCGCGATCACCCACCGAAACCAAAACGCCCAAATCCTTGTAAAGCTCGCCCGATCGTTTGTCATAGATGCTAAAACTCTTTTCATCCGTCTGAAAAGACACTTTCAGCCAGGTGTTTTCAATTTCAGCTAACTCACCCTGTGGGAAGACCTCAAAATCATCCGCCGACTCAATGGATTCAGTGGCTTTCAACCAGTAAGTCTTATAACCAAAAGCTGGTACGTCCTGAGCTCGAAAAACAAGTGTCGCGCCGATGCCAGAGTGAATAGAAACATGAATAAGCGTGTTTGGCTCTAATGGCGCGAGCTTTGCCATCACCATTTGCAAGGACTGATTTAGTGCGTCTTCATCAGCCTCAAAAGTGTCAGACAAACCGGCAATGATGCACCATCGCTTCATTTCCTCATCAAATTTAAGGTCAACGCTGGTAAGCGCCTTGCCATCATAGCCATGTTCCCGTGTGCGCTCCATAATCATTGCCAGGTCAGCAAGCGTGTAAAGATTTGCATCCAGGTTTTCAAAATCATCATATTCCAAATCGCTGGGAATGGTGTTACCGTTTTCATCAACCACAATGTAAGCATGTTTATCATCCGGCAGGGTAATCATCGCCATCACTGAGTCAGTGGCAGGCACAGCCGCGGCATTAAAGACCGTGATTGCCAACCTTGCCGCATCCAATCCTTTTGGTCGCGTATCAATATAACTCGTGATCGCGTTCAGCGATTGCGTGCGGATTTCCTGGTTTATTTGATCAATCTTATCAAAACGAGGCACCATGTCCTTATGGGTCGCATCAATGGAACAGCCGCAAATTGAATCGTGGGTGTGGTTTTTGAGCAAGGTTTTCCAGGCTTCACGAATAATCGCACCAGGGTCAGCAACACGCGCGGCACTTTGGTAAGCCTTGATCGGACCAAAAGCGTCCTCGCCTCGTTCTAATACTTCTGTCCAGACACTAAAAGGTTCAGACCAGCGCTCCAGCTCGGTTTGCGCTTTCCAGTTGCGTTGCTTGATCCACATGCGCGAGCTAAGCACACCGGGCAACATATGCGCTTTTTGTGGGTCTCGCAATTCCCCGATGTGCACCGGCAACAAGATGTTTTTATCCTCAATTTCCTGGGATAATGCCGCGAAAAATGCCGGCAAGGTGGAATGAATTGCCACATTGCCATCCGGATTGTGCTCGTTATAAAAGCGAATACTCTCAGCAGTAGCAGGATGCGGCTCGATGTGATCTGTGCCTTGCATCATCAGGTACTGCGATGTATTGCTGTGTAGCTCCAATCGTTTTGCCGCAAACTCTAAAGAAGCCAGCGAGTTTTCAAGCGTATCCACCGGCCAATGCGCAATATTGCCATAACCAAAGTACAAGTGTGCCAACAAAACCTGGCTGCCATCCGGCGCCTGCCAGGTAAAAGCGGTGGGCATTCCGGGTTTTACGCCACGCCAAAGCGCCGCAGTATCGATATTGAAACCCCGCAAGATTTGTGGCATTTGTCCAATATGCCCAAAGGGATCCGGCAAATAGCCAATCATCATTCTTTGACCAAACAACTCGCAAATGTGCTTACCAATAAGCAAGTTACGAACAGTTGATTCGGGTGAAACCAAAAACTCATCGGGAAGAATATACCAAGGTCCAATCAAAATGCGGTTTTCCTGGATGTATTGCTGGAGCTTGGCAAAGTTTTCCATGCGCACGCGCAGGTAATCCTCAAGAACGATTGTTTGTCCATCCAACATATAGTGGAGGTAATCTGGGTCATTGTCGAGAATAACCAAAAGGTTATCGATGAGATGAACCAATTGCATGCGGAACTGCTGAAAGGTGCGGTACCATTCCCTGTCCCAATGTGTGTGCGAAATAACGTGCAAATTTTTCATATGTCCTCCAATGGACGGATTTTCAGGCTTAATTATGCCATATTTTGAAGCCAGGCTTGGCTTAACAGGGGTTTAAGGCTATATGCAAACGCCTATTGAAGCATTTTCTTTAAACGCTCGATTGCCCAAAGCATGCTTTCTTTGCAAACCGGGTCTTGTTCATCTGGCAAAGCTGCTTCCAGCACCGCTAATGCCCGCGCTTGCTGACTATTGCCTAAGGCAATAATCACATTTCGCCTAAAACCTTGATATTTCGCACGCAAAAAAGAACTGCCGGCATAACGCAGCTTAAAATCAGCTTCGCGCAAGGATAAAGCCTCAATCAAATCGATTTCACCATCAAAAGTGGGTTTAAAACAAAATGCGAAGCCAGATGATGAAGCGTTTTCGTTTTTTGGGCAGATCAGCTGACAAATATCGCAACCAAAAACCTGCTGACCCATAGCTTCTCTGTATTCAACGGGTATCGAGCCACGATGCTCAATGGTCAGGTAGCTCAGGCATTTAGACGCATCCATGGTTTTATCCCCAAGCAGGGCATTCGTGGGGCAAGCCTCCACACAGATACGACAATCGCCACAAAAATCACTCGCTAAAGCTAAATCAGGTTCCAGTTCAAGGTCCACCAATAGCTCGCCTAAAAAGAACCAGGTGCCAAAATCTTCGTTCAGCAAAAGGGTGTTTTTGCCCACCAAGCCAAACCCGGCACGATGTGCAAAACTCTTTTCAAGCACTGCCGCACTGTCTACCGCGATATAGCTGGCTGGCTTAGTACCGGTCAGCTCTTCGATAAAACTCGCCAGTTGAGTCAATTTTTCGCGCATCAGCAGGTGATAATCAGGCACACGGACATAGGCAGCGATCGAGGCGAGAGACTCAGCAGGTGGATAAGGCAAGCCCACACAGATAAGGCTCTTGCAACCAGCTAGTAAAAGCTCTGGTTTTTCTCGTTTCGCGAGGGCATCGGATCGGGCAAGATAATGCATCCCACCAAATAATCCCTTTTCAACCCAGGCTCTGTAATGGCTAAAACCCTCTGACGCATCCGCTGTTGTAATGCCACATAAAGCAAAGCCAAGGCGATTTGCCTCGGCTTTGATCTGCTTTTCCAAACTTTTTGGTGTCACTTTTAATTAGTCAATTTCGTACTCAAAAAAGAAGAATCCGATGGCAACATTGTTTTGGTTATAAATACCCCAGTTGCTCTTCACTTTGCCGACCGTGGTTGGCGCTGTAAATTCAATTTCAAAGGTAGCCGAAAGTCCGGGACCAACACTCACCGGCATCTTATGCTTGGTAACCGCACCCATTGCGGGACCATCGATGTGTTGGATGTAGTAATCGGTCGACCAGGTCGTTGTACCCGTGTTGACAATCGTTACCTGCACCTTGAATTTGGTTCCACCGTCGATGAGCGTACCATCAGGTGGCACCGAACGTCCCCAATCGCCTCGCTCTACGCCTCCTTGCGCAACCGTCGCAGTGGCACCAGGAACAGCAGTTGCTGGCGGCGGTGATTGGGTAATGCCATAAATCGCTGTCATGTCAAAGGTAGGCTGCGGAGAGGTGGGTTCCTGTATGGGCATGGTGGGCATCATCGTTGGGCTTGGAACTGGCGTGTCACTAGGACGGGCAATTGCCGTGCGGGTTTCACCAACCGTATAGGTTTCATAGACCGCAGTGGCCATTGCTGCTTCCATATCAGCTTCTTCCTTTTTTCCACAAGCGCCCAGTCCAAGAATAATGACCACAGCCAAAAGGATTAGTAAAAAGCGATTCATGTTTTTCATGTTTACTCCATCTTCTATCGCATTAATTGTGTAACTAATCAAATCTATTCGTTTTCAACAGAACCCAGCCAGCTGGTTGCGTGATTCAACTAGGGCTTTATAACAGGCTCTAATAAATGAATTTTACCATCTTCCCAAGAATCGATTGCACGGGCGATGAGCACAATGCTAACCGTGCGCCCACCCAGTTCACTCAGGTCAAGGGAAAGCTTAGTGAACTCGCCATCATAAACTTCATCCCAGCTACCCAACTGGCGCAGCTGCCCATCACCCTCTTGATATGCCAGAATGAACTTGACAGCACATTTTTGAAGCCCGTTCCCACAGCCTAAAATGCTTGAAAAACGCGCGTTATTAGGGATTTTCATGGCTGGATAAACCCCTTTGATATAACCCTGCTGAACTGCCTGCACACCAAGCCAAAGGGTGGGCTCATCATCCACCGCGCCATTTTCCAGCTTTGGTGCGTTATCTGAGTAAACGTATCCAGTAGCATCACTGGGCAGGCCAGGGCAGTGCAGTTTTCCGGCATCGCTGCTCCACTCGGCGCTACAATAGGCATGCACCAGGTGAATAACACCGTCTTGCACCTGGATATCCGCCCAAAAAGTGTGATCGGGATTCTTAAAGGCAAACAAAACGCCTGCCGCATTGCGCAACTTGAAATCAGCCCGATATGAACCGCTAAGGCTCGGGGCAATGAGCGGCATGCTCAATTCAAGGCTTTCGCCTGGTTTGACTTCAGTATCAGTCAGCTGCATTACCGCTGGCGCGGACATTGAATCGCCACTGATAAAAACCACCGCATAATCTTTGCTCCAGGTGCAGGTGCCCTCATTGCGTAGGGTCCAGGTTTTGTTGAACATCGTGCCCGGGTAAAGCTGGCTTCCATCAGGCACCGTTTCGCTAACAAAGGCTGCCAGATCACAAGCTTTGTTCGGGTCTGGGGTCGCCTCGCTTGGAGTGGGCGTTTCGATGATTTCAGCCGTAGGCACTTCTACGCTCGGGATGATTTCAGATTGGGTCGGATCAGGCAGTTCCTCAGTCAAGATGGGAGGTTGCGGGCTTAAGGTTTCCTGGGCTTGTGAGGTTTGTAGCAATTGCGTCGTCATTGCCTCAATGGTACGTGCCGCAACCGTGCGAATATCGTCCAAAACATCGGTCGGTGTTGCGTCAATAGCATTTGGTTTGCAGGCACTCAATACTAAAAGGGCGACCAACAAACAAGCCCCTATAAACTTTATGGTTTTCATAGGACCTCCATCATTTTGTTTAAATGCTCACAGATCTCCAATAGGAGTCTGTGAGCATTATGTTGCAAGAACTAATCCAAAAAGATTTTTTAGGGGTTATTTTCCGAACACCAAGGTTCTAAAGAACGTTTTGATGTTGAACTTTTCGCCAGACAGCAAGGTCTGCGAGCTGAAAAGATGAGACACACCACGCATCACCAGCAGGGTTGTGATCAGCAATATCGCAAAAGAGGCGGCAATCTGCCATCCCGGCAAGATGCCAATCACAATACGGGTTGGGATGACAATCGGCGACGTCATCGGAAAGAGGGTTAAGAATGTCGTCATCGTACTGGTGGGCGATGCAATGATCTGGTTGATGCTGATATAAGCAAACACCAATGGCGCATTGACAATCATCATATACTGGCTACCCTCACGCGTATTTGGCGCCATTGCGCCCATGCCAGCCAAAAGGCTGCCAAAGAGCAAAAAGCCAACGACAAAGTAAGGCAAACCAAAGATCAACAAGCGTGGGGACAAATCCAGCTGGAACGGCAAAGTAAAGCCACTATTATTAAGCATTGACACTAACAAAATCGTGCCTAGCCAAACCGTAGTTTGCAACAAGGTTGCAGCGCCACGGGCAAAAACCTTACCTAAAAACAAATCCATTGGGCTGGTTGAAGAAAGCAAAATCTCAATCGTGCGGTTTTCTTTTTCCTTTGAAATAGCGCTCAGCATCTGGTTCGAGCTGATGATAATCAACATATAGAAGAACAAAGCAATCGCAAAGGGCACGCCAAAAGTTGCACCGCTGCTCTGGTCGCGGGTATCCGCTTTTTCGACATCCAAATACCGCGTTTCCACATCCATTGGGTTGGTCATTCGAGTGTAAAGTGCTTCATCACCGTCGATAAGGTTGAACTTAATCAATTCGCCCAAAGATTTGGTCTCTGCCAACTCACTGACCATGTTCACTTCAGGCTTAACCAGGGTAATCTCTCCACTACTCAAATAGTCCTTGGAAATGCGATAAAAGCCTTGCAATTCACCCGCGGCGGTCTTTTCGCGCGCTTGGGCTTCCTCTTCAAAGGCGATAAAGCGCATCTTTGACCATTCTGGATACTGCTTAATCAAGCCACTTTCGTCCACAATACCAAAGGGCAAAGGGTTGGTTAATTCCTTTACAAACACTTCTTGAATGCTAGGCACATCCTTGCCCTGCAAAAGCCTAAGTCCGCCAATGATGAGCATGGGAATCAGTGGCACCAAGACCAAACTGAGGATAAAGGAGCGTCGTTTTACCAGGCTCAAAAATTCATACTTAAAAACATTCCAAACATTACCTGAAGTTTTAGGCATTGCGTGCCTCCTTCTTGAGCAGACTAATCAGCGAGACTTTTTTCTCAAATTGAAGCATACCTACCTTGAAAGCTTTGCCTGCCAGCCATAGCATTAGCCCTGCGAACACGACTTGCACCGCCAAAACCAACAAGATTTCCCATGTGGCAACTTTGGTAAAAGCCATGCGCAAACCCATGGTCAACGGGTTACTAAAGGGGATGTAACTCAGCACTCTGGCAAACAGTCCATTCGGCGCGTTCATGATCACGACGAAAAAGTAAAAAGGAATCATCACCGGGAAGACCATCAAGCCCATCACCGATTGTGCCTCTTGGGTTTCGGTCATTGTCGCGCCTAAGATAGCCAACAAAGACGCCGTAAAGATGAATGAAACCATCAGGAAAACCAGGTTGATGCCCATGGTCGCCCAGGATATTTCAATCGCGCTCAAAAAAGTCAACTTTGACCTGAACGCCAAGGCACCAATCAAAATAAGCCCAACCCATGACACGAGCTGGGTGATTGCCACACCGATGTTACCGATTATCTTTCCTGCCATCATCTCATTTGGTGTGACCGAGGTAAGCATGATTTCAATCGTGCGGTTCTCTTTTTCACCCACCAACGATTGCAAAAGGTAGTTGCCACTGCCCATAACCAGGAGGAAATACAAAAGACCAGTAATCGCCGGGATGAGGATACGTTGCCAGGAATCGCCGCTGCTTTGTACACTACCATCCAATGACTCGATGCGAATAACACTACCGGCTTCGATCCGCTCTTTGTTCGGAATAGTCAAACCTGCCATCAGGTTTTGACCGATAAAACCGCTCAATGCCTTTTGCACCTCAGGTGTCATTTGTTTGTTGCCATACCAGGTTAAGGTGTGGTTTTCTGCATAATCCTCAGGAATAACCACATAGCCCTGCAAACTGCCCGCTTCAGTTGCCACTTTTGGCGCGTTTTCATCTTTGAAGCCCTGGAATTCAATGGTCATGTCAAAGAGACCGCCTTTACCATCGAGTTTTTGCGTTTGAGTAATGATCCCCGCCTGGTCCACGATGCCAATCGGTCGCGTGTCAACCGATTTCGCACCGACGAAAGCTGAAATAGCCCCAAAAAAGATAAAAATCAACGGTACCGCCATCAACGCGACCCAAAACTTCTTGGTGAAGACATGCTGGGTGTATTCGTTTTTTGCGACTTTGAGAATATTATTCATCTTTGCGCTTTCCTTCTTCTACCACGCGAATAAAAATCTCGTCCAATGAAGGCACCAAGACCTTATAACTTTCCAAGGCGACGCCCTGTTCCATCAACATTTTCAACAATTGGCTGGGGTGCACACCCTCTTCAGGCGTCAATTTATGATTGCCATTCATCGGCATAATGTCTTTCACACCTTTAATGCTTGAGGGCAATGGTGTAAGCGCCTTTACCAGAACCTCATCGGTCTTGAAGCGGTCATTGATTTCATCCAATCCGCCCATCAGCAAAACGCGACCCTGGTCAACCAAAACCAGCCTGTCACACAGCGACTCAACCTGGCTCATTTGATGGGTGCACATAATAATGGCTTTGCCCTTTTGGCGTTCCTCATCGAGCACATCCTTGACCAGCTGGGTATTGATGGGGTCTAGCGCGGTAAAAGGCTCATCAATGATGATCACTTCCGGATCATGCATAAGTGTGGCGATGAGTTGCCCTTTTTGCTGCATACCCTTGGAAAGCTCTTTGGTCTTCTTTTTGGCATGCGCACTCAGGTCAAATTTTTCAAGAAAAACAGGCAGCTTAGCCTTGATATCCTCATCACGCATCCCTTTCAGACTAGCCAAATAAGTCAAACACCGATCCAACGGCACATCCTGATATAAGCCGCGTTCTTCGGGTAAATAGCCGATTTTCGCCTTCTTTTCTGCGCTCATCGGTCCACCCAGGACCTCGGCAAAGCCACTGTCGGGTTGGTAAATATCCAGAATAATGCGAATACTGGTTGTCTTGCCACAACCGTTTGGACCTAAAAGACCAAAGATTTCACCAGCCCGCACATCAAATGAAATATCGCGCACAGCTTGGGTCTTGCCAAAGCGTTTAGAAATCTGATTAACAATAATTTTAGACATAGTTTTCTCCTTAGCGCATTTATCATACCCCGATTTAATCTTTTAAAACCATAGATTATGTAAGGTTATCATCAGATTTTAAAAAGTTTTTATGCGCACCATTGGCTTGATTAATCAGGGATTAAGAAAAAAACGCTCTTGAGTTTCTCAATTCAGTCACCTGATTAATTCTTCAAACATAAAGATTAATCCTTCTCTTCATGACGGTGATTTCATCATTCGAGTATTCACACCACAGCAAAAGACCCACACCCCAACCCTCTCCCTCCGAGGGAGGGGGACTAAGGGGGTGGGTCTTTTTGTGTCTAATGGCTTATTTTTCTTGTGTTAGCGTACGTAACTCATTAGTTTTCATCATTTAACACGCTAATGCTCAAGAAAAAAAGAAACTCAGGTATTAGAACCAAATGGCGTGACAGATCAAGGATTAACAAAAAAGCGCTCACATGTAAGCGCTTTTCGTGTTGGAATTAATCCTGGTTTACGCATGACCTGCCATAAGTAAGCCAATATGCTCCCGATTAGCGTCGCGCGCGTCTAAAACATCTACAATTTCGCCGCGGTACATCACAGCGATGCGATCGCTCACCGACATAATTTCATCCAATTCAGATGAAACCAACAAAACTCCCACGCCGGCATCACGCATATCAATCAAAGTTTGATGGATATACTCAATCGAACCCACATCCAAACCACGCGTAGGCTGATTGGCGATGACCAATGAAACATCCCGGCTAAGCTCTCTGCCCACAATCACCTTTTGCTGATTGCCACCGCTTAAATCACCCGCGGAAGTCTCGGCAGACGGTGTGCGTACGTCAAATCGCTCAATCAAGGCTTCGGCGTTTTTTAAGATGGCTTCTGCGTTTAAGACGCCATGGCGGGAATAGGGTTCGCGATAGTAATTGCAAAGCACAAAGTTAGATGTCAGCGGGTATTGCAAAATAAGCCCATGCTTTTGCCGGTCTTCAGGGATATGTGCCATGCCGTTTTCCACAAGCACGCGTGGTTTTTCCTGGGGCATACGCTTGCCGTCGATCCAAATCTCACCGCTGTTGTAACGTCTCAAACCGGTAATGGCTTCCACAAGCTCACTTTGCCCATTGCCTTGCACACCGGCAACACCCAAAACCTCACCCGCTCGCACGCTCAATGAGCAATCTTTCACAGAGTGTAATTGATTGGCGTCATGAACATTCAATTGCTTAACCTCAAGTACGGTATCACCAGGTTCAGCGGGCAGTTTGTCCACTTCAAGGATAACCTCGCGTCCAACCATCATGCTTGCCAAACCGTGTTCGTCTGTTTCGGCTGGTGTGGCGGATCCCACCACATGACCTCTGCGCATGATGATAATGCGGTCAGCAATCTCCAGCACTTCTTTAAGCTTATGCGTAATAAAGACGATCGAAACGCCTCTTTCGGTCAGGCGTCGCATAATTTTGAAGAGCTCTTTGGTTTCTTGTGGGGTTAAAACCGCCGTGGGTTCATCCATAATCAGTATTTCTACGTCCCGGTACAAAGCTTTGAGGATCTCAACCCTTTGCTGTAAACCAACCGGTAACTCCTCAATAATGGCATGAGGATCCACTTCCAAACCGAAGCTTTTTTCAAGTTGGCGGAGTTTTGCTTCTGCGGCTTTTTTATTCAAAAACGGACCGCGACAGGTTTCTGCGCCCAACATGACGTTTTCAAGCACGGTAAACACTGGCACCAACATAAAATGCTGATGCACCATGCCAATGCCTGCTGCAATGGCGTCATGAGGGTTATTGATGCTGTATGGTTCACCATTCAGAAATATTTCACCACTGTCCTGGGTATAAAGCCCATAGATCACATTCATTAAAGTGGATTTTCCAGCGCCATTTTCTCCCAAAAGCGCTAAAACTTCCCCGCGATGAAGCTCTAAACTAACATCCGCGTTGGCAATCGTTCCTGGAAAGGTCTTGTAAATATTTCGCGCTTCAAGAATAAGGGTTTCTTTCCCGGTCATTTTTGTGGCTTCCGTCGTTTTATCGTTTGTTAGGTCTAAAGTATCCATAATCACTCCTTCTCGTATGGGATGCCTTCAGCCGCAGGCGCGCGCGACCTGCCCACAAAGCCAGAGACCACGATAATGGTCAATAAATAAGGAATCATGCCCACAAATTGATGTGCGATTTGGATGCCCATAAACTGCAATTGCGTCTGCATTGCGTTGGCAAAGCCAAAGAACAAGGCAGCCATTGCTGAAGAGATCGGATTCCACTTACCAAAAATCATCACCGCCAGGGCGATAAACCCGCGACCGTTGGTCATACCCCGTTCAAACAAACCAACCCCTTCGAGAGTCAGGAAAGCACCTGCCAGCCCTGCCATAACACCGCCAATCAAAACGTTGAGATAGCGGATCTTAAAAACGTCCACACCCAAGGTGTCCGCCGCACGGGGATGCTCGCCTACCGCGCGTGTTCGCAAACCCCACCGCGTGTTGAACAAAACAATTTGCGAAACAATTACCAGCACAATGGCAATATAAGTTATGGGAGGATTATTGAAAAGCAAGGGACCAATGATAGGAATATCAGCCAAAGGCCCCAAGGGAATACTGGCGAATTTCCCTTTGGTGGTCGTTCCAACCTGATAAAAGTAGCCGGTGATGCCTGCTGCCAAAATGTTTATCACGGTGCCACCAATGACTTGATTAAGCTTTAGCTTAATGGACAAAAATGCCAAAAACAAGCCCACAATCGAGCCAGTAACCATACCCACAAATAGTGAGAACATTAAATTACCTGTCCAGGCATTGGTCATGTAAGAGGTAAATGCCGATAAAAGCATTTGCCCTTCAATACCAATATTCACAATGCCGGCGCGTTCACAAAAGATGCCACATAAAGCGCCCAGAATGAGCGGTACCGCGTAACGCAAGGTGCTGCGCAGCACTGCGCGCGTTTCCGCAGGATTACGCGCGTTGAAAAACAAAATGGCAGCCAAAATAAGCAGCGCCAAAATGACCGAGCGCCACAGCTTCCAGTTGATATGACTAAAAGGACCTCTTTTTACAGTTTCGCTAATCATCGTTGCCCCCATCCTGCAGTAACCGTAATTTCAGTTTCTGAACGTTTGCGCATTTTGAACACCCAACGCACCACCATCTCTGCCGTCACAAATAGCAGCATGGTTCCTTGAATGATATCGATAATTTCATTTGGCACATTCGCGTAGAACTGCATGGTGTTGGCGCCGCCTTTCATCGCGCCCAACAACAACGATGAAGCGATGACGGCGATCGGGCTGTTACGAGCCAAGAGTGCCACGGTGATGCCATCAAAGCCGATGCCGGCATTAAAACCCGGTTGATAACGTCCCACAACACCTTGAGTTTCCACCGCGCCACCCAAGCCGGCTAAGGCACCACTGACGATAAGCGCAGCGATAATTAAAACCTTTGTGCGCATCCCCGCGTATTTTGAGGCATGTGGATTGAGACCAACCGAGTTAATCTCAAAGCCAAAAGTCGTGCGGTTGATCACAAACCAAATCAAAAAGGCAATCAAAACAGCCACAATAAAACCAATCGGCACAGGTCCAATCGTTCCGATTTTGGCAGACTCTTCAATCGCAGGCAAACGCGATACGATGTTGCCGGGGCTCATATCCTTCCACGGTCCGTCTGACAGATAATCAGTCAGATTGATGGCAATATAGTTGAGCATAATGGTCGTAATGACTTCATGCGCGCCGGAAAAAGCCTTGAGCAAGCCTGGGATAGCACCATATAAAGCGCCTGCCACAATACCGCAAAGCAAAGCCAATGGGATGTGCACGTATGACGGCAAGCCTTTAATCGAAAAACCCACAAAGCCGGCAATGATCGCACCCAGCAAGAGCTGTCCCTGAGCACCGATGTTAAATAGACCAGCTTTAAAACCCAGTGCCACAGCAAGCCCTGAAAAAATCAAAGGGGTTGATTTTTCAAGAACGCGTTGAAAGTTCTTTAACGATCCAAAAGCGCCCTTGAATAATTGGGCATATGCTTCAAGCGGGTTCGAACCAGAAACAAGCAAAACAACAGCCCCAACAATCAGGGCTAAGATAATTGCTAAAAATGGGATACGAACGGAAAACCAAACTTTTTGTAACCAGTTATTTTGGGAGGGTGTAACACTTTCCACGCTGGATTACCTCCAATCTTACATATGAATGAGGTGACGCGGGTGCGTCACCTCATGAACGCTGTCTTTTTACAGCTGGGATCTCATCTTACTTTTCAGGAAGCTCAATTTGATTAGCTTCGTAAGCGGCTTTAGCTTCTTCAAGTTTGGTGCGGATCTCGTCCGTAACAACACTTTCAAAATCATGGAAAGGCGCTAATGAAGAGCCACCCAAGTAATTACCGCTTGGGAACTTGCCTTCAACAGCAAGATTAATCAAGGCAACCACGGAATCTGAGATGTCTTTGGTAGCTGATGAAATCAAGCACTTGTGAGCTTCTGGCACGGTCAGCCATTGGTCAGTGTCCACACCAATGCAGAACAAACCAGCATGTTCAGCGGTTTCGATCAGCGCGCCGTTACCGGTCTTGCCACCAGCGGCAAAGATAACGTCTGCACCTTGCTCAATGGCTTGTTTGGCGGTTGAAGCACCCCACTCGGGATCGGTGAAGGCAACATCCATGCCACCAGGATGATAAGTGGAAATGACGTTAATCTCAGGATTAACCCATTTTGAACCACCCACATAACCACGGTTGAAGTTAACCACTGGTGGAACCAAATCGGTACCTAATACTGCCGCAATGACGTTGCTCTGGGTAATTTCAGCAGCCAATACACCAGCCAAAAGACCAGAAAGGGCTTCGTCAAAAATCAAGCCTGCCACACCAGGAACAACTTCACCCTGGAATTGGTCAACACCAATGAAGGCAACCTCAGGATTTGCTTTTGCTGCTTTGTGAGTAGCTTCACCAAGGGCAAAACCAACGGTGACGATAACATCAAAGCCCTCATCAATGAAGAGTTGGATGTTGGCATCGTAGTCTTTGGCGTCTTTGGTTTCGATGTATTTTGATTCAAAGCTTAAGTCTTTCTGAGCGGCTAAAACGCCTTCCCAGGAAGCTTGGTTAAAGCTTTTGTCATCAACTTCGCCAACGTCGGTAACCAAGCCGACTTTAAAGGTTTTGGCTGGATCATCAGCTGGGGGTTTAACGTCGGTTCCTTTAGGTGTACAAGCACCAAGCACCAAACCAGCAACTAACAGGATAGCCAAAATGGAAAATAAACGCTTCTTCATTCTTTACTCCTTTTGAATTAAGTTAGGACAACATAGAACACGAAATTGTGCCATTTTAACAGCAGGTTAAGTATACATTAAGCTTTCATTATCTGCAACAACAGATAAGCTGTTTTTTAGGCTAAGTTTGGACGAATATGACAAACCTGATTATGGCGTAAAGGCCTTAATGGTCTCAATGACCTGCCAGCTCCGGCTCCTATTCCCAACGTTCACAAGAATTAATTCCCGATCATTGCCTAAATCCTAGAGGATTGCGTCGATGCCTTCATATTCCTCAACATAATCATCGCGGCGCTTGTCTGCATCTGGATTGGCTTCTCCTCGTTTCACCAATATCATGCACAGAAGCGCAAAAGCCATGAATATCGGGCCAACCACCATAATCTGACCATAATTACCGCCTGATTGCTTCACAATTAAACCGTTCAAAACAGGTCCAATAATGGCTGATAGCGTTGAAAAGAAATAGTACATGCCGGTGTAAGTGCCAACATGTTCTTTGGTGGTCAAGTCAACAACCATTGGTAAGGAGTTAATGTTAATCAAAGACCAACCAATACCAGCCGCCAACAAGATAAATGAAAGGTTTCGGAATTCACCCAAAATTGGCAGCTTAAAATACTCTACCAGCAAGATGTCTTTTGGAATAAAGAACATTGCTGCCATGGTCAAAATCATGATGACAATGCCGGTCATAATCGTTTTGCGTCGCCCAAACTTGCCACCGATTAGACCTGAAGGAATGGCAAAAAGTAAAAAGGCAAACCCAACACTGGTGATCAGTTTGCCAGCCATATCTTCGCTCAAAAGCAAGAAATTTTTACCGTAAAGCGACAAGAAAGTTTCAATAGCGTTATAAGCGATAAACCAGAAGAAAATTGCAAGGAAAATGAGGATGGCATCGCGTTGTTTTTTAGTGAATATTTCCTTAAGTCCTTGCCAGGTATTGGATTTATGCTCATCTTCTTTTTCTTCATACTGCTGAGGTTCACGCACAAAGATGAAGACTAAAACAGCCGCCAAAATCACCAATGCTGAGCCAAACCAAAATGGATAAACACTGTTGATTTTATGGAGGCTGGCTCCAACCGACGTGCCCAAGACCAAACCGAGCCCACCCATAAAGTTGATTACCCCATTGGCTTGGGACCTGAATTTACTGGGCGTCACATCAGGCATCAGAGCCACAACCGGCGTGCGCCAAAATGCCATCGCCAGCAGGGTTGAAACGGTACAAGCCATAAAGACCGGCAAGGATTGCGCCAAGGGAATTAAGCCAAACGCAACCGCTGAAAGCGGCGCGCCAATAATGATGAATGGCAAACGGCGACCAATTTTGGTGCGCACACTGTCTGACCATACACCAATAGATGGTTGAATCAAAAAGGCTGCCACATTGTCCATCACCATGATAAGACCGATTTTCACCGAGTCAAGCCCAAATTTACCATCCAAAATCATGGGCACATAGGTGTTATACAGGCTCCATAGCACACTCACGCCAAAGAAGCCAAAGCCAATGAGGAATAATTTTCCCCAATTGATACGATCTTTCTTTACCATTTCCTCGTACATAATCTCTCCTTTTTATTGCGGATTATCCTGAATAGAACGATCTTTGTATTTGAGATACGCTTCTAAAAAGCGTTGATCTTCTTTACTTAAATTGGCCTTTTCTAACAAATCTGGTCGCCATTCCAGCGTGCGGATAAGCGATTGCTGGCGCTTCCATTTAGCTTGCAGTATGTGGTTGCCGCCGACAAGTATTTCTGGCACTTCCCAACCCCGAAAAACAGGTGGCTTGGTGTATTGCGGGTACTCCAAAAGGCCGTCTTCAGCAAAGGAATCATCAGTGGTTGCGGTTTCATCTCCCAAGACTCCCGGCACAAGCCGCGCGACAGCATCCATCAAAATGAGCGCGGGCAACTCGCCGCCAGTGAGCACAAAATCGCCAATCGAAATCACGCGCGTTGCCAGATGTTGCCGAATGCGCTCATCAAAGCTTTCATAGCGGCCACAAATAATGCCTATTCGCTCATGTTGGGCAAGATCCCGCGCGATGCTTTGGTTGAGCACCTCGCCTTGCGGACACAGCAAAATAACAGGGTCGCTTGGGGCTTGCCCCATAATGTCTTCGACCGCAGCAAAAACCGGCTCGGGTTTCATAATCATGCCGCCACCGCCTCCATAAGGGGTGTCATCGGTCAAATGATGTTTATCAAAAGCCCAATCCCGGATGTTATGCGTGTGCACCTCGATAAGGCTATGCGCAATGGCACGCTTCAGAATGCTGATGTCTAAATAAGGTTGAAAAATGTCTGGAAAAAGGCTAAAAACGTCGAATCGCATGGCTTAATTGTAGACGATGCCAGGGTCACTGGCAAGACTTTAAGCCCCAAAAGAACCTGCCCTAAGAAGCAAGTGATGTCCTTTTTTTCATTATCCGATAAAATTGGTCTATGCAAACCCTTGG